>Ga0209371_1000133_pt1 | contig 122145 bp, 117 predicted proteins | sample AgamicAtAmrz_FD_187165 | JGI IMG/M metagenome (GOLD analysis project Ga0209371, IMG submission 187165) | Agave microbial communities from Guanajuato, Mexico - At.Am.rz (SPAdes) (version 2) | ecosystem: Host-associated > Plants > Roots > Rhizosphere | place: Guanajato, Mexico | collected... | reverse complement strand
CGCTCTGGGACGCCTTTGCGGGTGATTACCGCAGCGCCGACGGCTGGGTCCGGCTGCACACCAATGCGCCGCATCACCGCGTGGCGATGGAGCGCGTGCTGGGCCAGCACCCTGATCGCGATGCGCTGGCGCAGCAGGTTGCACGCTGGCAGGCCGAGGCGCTGGAGCAGGCGGTGGTTGACGCGGGCGGCTGCGCCGCAAGGATGCGCAGCGAGCCGCAGTGGCAACAGCATCCGCAAGGCCAGGCGGTGCGTGAAGAGCCGCTGATTAGCTGGCGACGCACGACGCCAGGCGACGCGGTAAGCTGGCCGATGCCTGCTGCCCGGCCATTGCTCGGCGTGCGCGTGCTGGATTTGACGCGGGTCATTGCAGGTCCGGTCGCCACCCGGTTTCTCGCCAGCCTGGGCGCAGAGGTGTTGCGCCTCGATCCGCCCGGCTGGGGCGAGCCGTCGCTGGATGAAGAGATGAACGGCGGCAAACGCCGCGCCGCTGTGGATTTTAAAACCGCGGCAGGCCGTGACACGCTGCGCGCGCTCCTGCAACAGGCCGACGTGCTGGTGCATGGCTATCGCGCCGACGCGCTGGAGCAGCTGGGATTTGACACCGATACGCGCGCGCAGCTCGCGCCGGGTCTGGTTGATATCAGCCTCAACGCCTGGGGCTGGCACGGTCCGTGGCGCAACCGGCGCGGATTCGACAGTCTGGTGCAGATGGCGTGCGGCATCGCCCACAGCGGTATGGGCTGGTCGGGACGAGAAACGCCAACGCCGCTGCCGGTGCAGGCGCTGGATCACGCTACTGGTTATCTGATGGCCGCCGCCGCGCTGGAAGGTTTACGCCAGCGGCACACAACGGGCTACGGTGTTCAGGCGCGGCTGTCGCTGGCGCGCACCGCGCTGCTGTTGCAGCAGCACCCTTATAGCGCAGAAAACCCGTTAGCCGGCATTGACGCGCATGCACAGGATACGCTGCCGACAACCGAACTGACGCCCTGGGGGATCGGTGAACGGCTGCGTGCCGCTGGGCATCTGCCTGGCACGCCGCAGCTATGCGCGACGCCAGGCTGTGCGCCAGGAACGCATCCACCGCGCTGGTAAATCAGCGTGGCGAGCCGGGCCAGGACCGGCTCAGCCAGCTGGATTAGGCTTCGCCGTCGTCTTCGACAGACTCATTCAGCTCATCCCACATCGCCTGAATCGCTTCACGGCTCAGCACCGCCAGCGTGCGGTAGAAAGCGGTGGTCGCGTGCGCCTCGACTTTGCCGAGGAACGCGCCGCACCAGGGCAGCAGATAGCTATCGAACAGGGCGAACTGCGCCGCGCTCTCATCTTCCGCCGACTGGTCTTCCAGCCAGGAGGCCGCCAGCAGCAGCACGCCGAAATGGTCCGCTGGCGCGTCGCTGAGCGGCATCCCACGGGCCGTCAGAAAGGCACGCACTTCCGCTTCCGGCTTGCCTTCAGGCCACTGGGAAGCATAAGGCGGCACATTGCAGTCCGGGCCGACGAACAGCGCATTATAATCCGCTGCCAGCGCCTGCGGATCGCTGTTCTGCTGCAGACGTTGCAACAGTTCATCCTGCTCGAGCGGCCACTGTGCGCCGAGTTTGCCCTCACGCAGCAGCGTAAACAGCGGAACCAGCAGCGGGTCCTGCGGCTGACGATTAAACAAGGAGCCGATTACGCGGCAGAGAATGGAAAACTCGTTCATGCACTATTCCAGAGGCTAAAGGGTTAGAAATCCGCCAGTTCGGCAATCTTTTTGCCGGTGCGCTGCTCAAGGAAATCGAGCAGGCGGCGCGGCGTGACATTTAACACGCGATCTTCCGGAAAATCCACTTCGCGCGTAATGCGCAGGCAGTGCTCGAGACTCTTCAGGGTAAAAACTTATATCTTTATCGGGAAAAACTGCCTGAACAAGCTGACATGTCGTCACTGATATTTTTCATAGAGGGCAAAACAAGACTCTACACTCTGTGGATGCAGATAGCTCCGCTTTCTGAGCACAGTATTACGGATACGCCGACAGCCACCGTGACCGCCAGCGCATTGAAATCCGTCCGGACAATACATTTTCCGGTTAGATGCGTAACGGAATTGCTGGCGTATTGCGGGATCATGGAGAAAGGTGAGAGGTATTCCAGACCACCGACGAATAAGGGGGCGGGTTGTAAAAAGTAATGGGGCATTACGCCCCCTCGAGTGTTACGCGGTTGGGCGCTCGTTCCAGGCGTCCGTGAATTGAATATTCCCGTCGTGAATTTTCCAGGTGATTTTCTCGTACTGTAATGCCACTGACTCCATATGGTTCATTTTGTCATTGGCTGCAAGTTTGCAATTAGGAACACCACAGTTAACACCGGTGATTTTCACGTTTTCCATCAGTACAGAGTAATAGGGTACTTCTTGCCCTGCGTCGTTGATGTGGTAGAAACGGATCTCCGCGCTTTTCAGCGTCTGGCCAGTTGCAGCGGCCTTATAAAGATACGGGGTGGAACTATCAACTTCTTTTTCAATCATCATTGATGAATGTTGACGGGTCCCGGTGATCTTACCGGTGGCGTTGTCTACAGGTAAGTTTATTCCGTGGCTCAGTCCGATGATCTCAATACTGCCGTCACGGTCCTGAACGTCAACAGACCCCTTAATGTCTGCGCCACCATCGTCTTTGAGCCACATATACGGAGGGATTGGCATTTTACTTGATCCTTATTTTTCGTATTAACTTCATTGTTATGAAATAAATTGCTGTTGCTGCCGCGATCTCGGCAATGAATGCGATATAGAAAAATACATCTTCTATGTTCTCGGCTCCTGCGTCGTTGTCACCATAAAACAGGTGTACAACCCTATAGCCAAAGTCATGATTCACCCATAAGTATGGATCGCCCAGTGAACGTCCAATGACAAACAGAATCAACAGGAAGTAGACAACCTTTGCTAACCTACGGGCAAGTGCTCGTGCCATTCGCTACTACCTCAATCGTGCCATATGAGTCTAAATTTTTACCCGGTACTTTCTCTTTCTTCGTCCGTAATAAAGCGTCACGCAATCTGTTGAAGTCTGACTGGTGGGCAAGGGTTATGCAGCCGTCTGAGACTTGTCCTGGATGGAGTCTAAAACTACCTCTGGAAATACCCATGTAGAATGTGGTGTCGTCAATTATTCCATCAGCCCGGAACAGGGCAAACCATTCTGAATGATCAACGTGATACATGAAGGTGCTTTTAACTAAGTCAATGCCCCAGGCCCGGACCTGGTTTAACTTGCTTCCAGCTGGCCTTTCTACGATGTAATACTTCCCCGGTGGGAGTGGGCCATCATTGATTATCATCCCACACGCGCCCTTGTTCTTATAAACTCCATTACCTGAAAACGCCATGAACACACCTACCCCAGCAAAGGTAAGCGGTACGTAGTCAGCCCCGTTTAAAATTAACCTTCCTTGTAGAGCCATAGAAACCCTTCAGTTTACATGTGTATTGTTCGCTAATCGTACAACTATGTGATCCGGCTGGTTAAGGTTTTCTTAGGTAAAAATTTCTGATTTTACCGTTTTCCGAAGAAATCCTTTTCGTTCAGGTGTGACAATCCAGGCGCTGCCACTATATGGCGCTGGGCGGTCTAAATAAGATCAGCATTCAGTACTACTTCCCCCAACGCTGATAAAAGACATTACCCATCTTGCTATAGAGTTCATCAACACTCTGACCATCTGACGCTATTGTATAGTGATTCCTTCTCTTTAAGTCACTGCCCCGCAACGCTTCACCCAGCTGTAATTTATCAATATCGAGTATGAGCTGATATTTTACTTTCCCGCGTGATGAGCGTTTCAACCAGAATTATTACAAAAAGAGATTCAAAAATAAGATGCTAAAGAGAGAGGTTGTCTTTATAGGGTTTGCAGAACAGACTCCAAATTAGATGGAGCCTACAGGAAACATTTAAATCTTTTTACAAGCCATATTTAGATTCTCTTGATAGCTATATAATCTGCTATCCTTCGTCGAGTTCATGCATGAAAGAGGGGTACCCTGGGGCATCCCTCTTTCATGCATCAAATTTATATAGATAACTTCGTATTGCTTTTTGGCAGTCATATATCGGTAAGGCGCTCACTCTCCATCAAACGCCTTGAATAAACGCCGTTGCACAGATTATCAGGCTTGCCCTAATGGTAAAAAGAGCGCTCATAACTCCCTTATTCCCATCGTCCTTTAAAGTAAATCCGCCAGTTCGGCAATCTGCTTGCCGGTGCGCTGCTCAAGGAAATCAAGCAGGCGGCGCGGCGTGACATTTAACACGCGATCTTCCGGAAAATCCACTTCGCGCGTAATACGCAGGCAGTGCTCAAAGTCGCCCAGCGTAAAGGCAGTATGGGAATCGGAGCCAAAGGCCAGTTTGCCGCCCGCGTCGCGTACCGCTTCGGCGATGGCGCGGCAGTTCGGTTCGCTGCCAGGGCGCGAGGTCGTAAAGGAAGAGTTGTTGATCTCCAGCGCGACGTTGTAGTGCGCGGCGGCCTCGGCAATGGCACGGATATCGACCGGAAACTTCGGGTTGCCCGGATGGCTGATGATATGCGCGACACCATTGGCCATCGTGGCGATCATTGCATCGGTGTGATGCGATTTGTCACGCGGCGCATACACCGGCTCGTGGAAACCGGCGATAATCAGATCCAGCGAGCCGAGCATCGGGCCGGAACAGTCGATTTCGCCCTGCTGGTTTTTGATATTCGCTTCAATGCCACGCAGGATGCCGACGCCATCAATCACGCGCGGCCAGATTTTCATATTAACGAAATGCCAGTAGTGCGGTGCATCGGCCATATCGGGGCCGTGATCGGTAATGGCGAACAGCCTGATGCCGTTGTTTTTAGCCTGAGCCACATAGTCATGCAACGTGCTATAGGCGTGGGTACTGGCCACAGTGTGCATATGTAAATCAACCGGATACATCATCTTCTCCTTAACACCGCCCGAGCCGGGCGGAAAATAAGCTGGCTGTTATCTTCAATAGCCGCGCTGTCGGTCAACGCAGCCTGACGGCTGCCTGCCCGCTTCCAGATCCGCAATCGCCTGGGCAATCGCGTCCATCGCCTCATCTACCCGCGTCAATGCCGCAATATGCGGCGTCACGGTGACGCGCGGATGACACCACAGCGGATTTTCCTGCGGCAGCGGCTCCTGCTGGAACACATCCAGCGCGGCGGCGTGGAGCTGCCCGCTGTCGAGCGCCGCCAGCAGATCGGCCTCAACCACCTGCGTGCCGCGCGCCATATTGAGAAAACACGCGCCCTGCGGCAGCTGGCCCAGCGTATGGGCATCAAACAGGTTAGTGGTTTCCGGCGTGGTGGGCAGCAGATTGATCACCACCTGCGTGCCGCGCAGGAAGTCACTGAGCGCCTCACGTCCGGCAAAACTGGTTACGCCATCAATCTGCTTCGGCGTACGGCTCCAGACGCGCAGCGGAAAACCCCAGGGCTTCAGCGCGTTGATGACGCTCAAGCCCAGCACCCCCGCGCCCATCACGCCAACGGTAAACGCCTCGCGCGCTACCGGCTGTAGCGGCTGCCACTGCGTCCGTTGCTGGAGCTGGCGATAATCGTCAAAGCGGCGATACCAGCCGAGCACGCAGTAAACGGCATACTCCTGCATCTGCCGCGCCATACCGGTATCTTCAAGGCGCATCAGCGGCACGGACGGCGCCAGCATATCGGGATAGCGGGTGAGCTGGGCGAGAATATCGTCCACGCCAGCGCCCATGGCAAAGAGACCGCGCAAGCCCGGACGGTCCGCCAGCAGCTCCCGCGGCGGCTGACGCACAATCGCGTAGTCGGCGGGCGCGTCGTCGCCGGGCTGCCAGCGTCGCACGCGCGCCTGCGGGAAGCGGCGCTGCATCCCTTCCAGCCAGGCCTTGCCGTCCTGCGACGGGTGGTACCAGATAATATCCATCTTGCTCCTCATTTTTTTGCCCTCAGCCTCCGGTAAAAACGGCACAAGGGCAAGGAAAAATCCCCGCAGAGCCGCCGGGCATGTCACGCACCTGCTTCACATTTCCGCTGCGTCAACGCGCCATGCTGCCAGATTAAGACTAAAGTTGTTTGAGTGGTCAATGCGTTACGCGCGGCCGCCTTTCGGACAAGGAGAACAACCGATGAAAAAAACTGTCGTAACCGCGCCTGTCGGGCGTCAGGGAGTCGCGCCAGTGGTGCTGACTCTGCTGCTGGGTTTGCCGGCGCTGGCAGCGCAGGCAGACGATAATTCACGTATGCTCAGCAGCCAGCCGCAGCCGCCGGATGTGCGCCTCGGCCCGCTATTCAGTGCGGTGCAGCAGGCACAGTTTTATCCCGACCAGAAAACCTTCGCCGACGCCGTACCTAAGTACGATCCCTCGTCGATTCTGGCGGACTGGCAGATGCAGAAGAATCAGCGAAATTTTGACCTGAAACGTTTTGTTGCCAGCAACTTCACCCTGCCCGCAGCAGGCGAAAAGTATGTGCCGCCAGCCGGTCAGAGCCTGCGTGCGCATATTGATGGCCTGTGGCCGGTACTGACGCGTACCGCCAAAAGCGCGGGGCGCTATGATTCGCTGCTGCCGCTGCCCAAGCCCTACGTGGTGCCGGGCGGCCGCTTCCGCGAGGTCTATTACTGGGACAGCTATTTCACCATGCTCGGCCTGGCCGAGAGCGGCCACTGGGACCGCGTGCAGGATATGGTAGATAACTTTGCCTGGGAGCTGGACACTTACGGCCATATTCCCAACGGCAACCGCAGCTACTACCTCAGCCGTTCACAGCCGCCGTTCTTCAGCCTGATGGTCGACCTGCTGGCCACGCATGAAGGCGACGCTGCCTACAGCAAATATCTGCCGCAGCTACAAAAAGAGTATGACTACTGGATGGCCGACAGCAACAGCGTCGCGGCTGGCCAGGCAAGCAAGCGCGTCATCAAGCTGGCGGACGGCACGCTGCTCAACCGCTACTGGGATGAGCGCGATGCGCCGCGCACCGAGTCCTGGCTGGATGACGTGACTACCGCGAAAAAAGCGCCGCAGCGCGACAAGGCGGAGCTGTATCGCGATCTGCGCGCGGGCGCGGCGTCCGGCTGGGACTTTAGCTCACGCTGGTTCAGCGACGCGCACAATCTGGCCTCGATCCGCACCACCCAGCTGGCACCGGTCGATCTCAACAGCCTGATGTTCCACCTGGAGCAGACGCTCGCCAAAGCTTACCGGCTCGACAAGCAGCAGGATAAGGCGAAGCAGTTCGCCGATCTGGCAGAAAAGCGCCAGGCTGCGGTGAACCGCTACCTGTGGGATGAGAAACAGGGCTGGTACGCGGACTACGATCTTAAAACGCGCCAGGCGAGCCCGCACCTGACCGCGGCTGCGCTGTTCCCGCTCTATATGCAGCTCGCCAGTGACAAACAGGCCGATCGCACCGCTTCCGCCGTAGAGAAACAGCTGCTGAAAGCCGGTGGCCTGCTGACCACGACAGTGAACAACGGCCAGCAGTGGGATGCGCCAAACGGCTGGGCGCCGTTACAGTGGGTCGCGGTAGAGGGCCTGGAGCACTATAACAAGCCGCAGCTGGCACAGCAGGTTGGCCTGCGCTTCCTGCAAAACGTGCAGACCACCTACGACAAGGAGCATAAGCTGGTGGAGAAATATGTCGTCGACGGGCCGAACCTCGGCGGCGGCGGCGGCGGCGAGTATCCGTTGCAGGACGGCTTCGGCTGGACCAACGGCGTCACGCTGATGCTGCTCGACAAATATTGTCCAAAAGAGAAAACCTGTAACAGTGCGCAGGATATTCCCCAGGCCACGGCGACAGCTAAATAGCGCCACCGACAGCGGGGCGATAAAGGTCGCCCCGCTGCTTTTCAGACTCCTGTCCGCCAACACACCTTGAAACATTCTTCACATATTGATAATAATTCTCACTCTGATAGTGAGAACTTTTATCACATGTGCTCCGCCAGCTCCGGCGGACTGAACAAGGAAAGGACATGAAGCTGCCGTTTACCCCTCATCGTTGCGCCCTGCTGTGCGCGCTGGCTATCGCCATGCCAGCCGTTAGCCTGGCAGCCGATACGCTGGTCGTTACCGCCGCGCCGCAGGAGAGCGCCGACAGCCCGACTCAGGGCTATGTGGCGACTACCAGCGCAGGCGCAACCAAAAGCGATCGCTCGCTGGTGACCACCCCGCAGTCGGTTTCTGTGATTACCCGCCAGCAGATCGACGATCAGGGTGCTATCGACCTCAACCAGGTATTGAACTATACCCCTGGCGTGTTCACCAATTTCGGCGGCGCGGCGACGCGTTACGACACCATTTCGCTGCGCGGCTTCCACGGCGGCGATGTCGATAACACTTTCCTCGACGGCCTGCGCCTGATGAGCGACGGCGGCAGCTATAACATTTTGCAGGTCGACCCCTGGTTCCTGGAGCGTGTCGACGTGATTAAAGGCCCCTCTTCTGCGCTTTACGGCCAGACGGTGCCGGGCGGGCTGGTGAACCAGACCACGCGCCGCCCGCAGTTTAGCGAAGAGGGACATTTCCGGCTGTCGGCAGGCAATCACGCCACGAGCGGCGCGGCGTTCGACTATACCAACGCGATTAACTCGCAGTGGGCGTTCCGCCTGACCGGCATGACGCGCAACAGCGATACGCAGTACGACCATACGCGCGAAGAGAAATACGCGCTGATGCCGCAGCTGATGTGGCAGCCGACTGAGGATACGCAGCTGCTGCTGCGCGTCTATCTGCAAAAAGATCCATCGGGCGGCTACCACGGCTCGGTGCCGGGCGAGGGGTCGCTGGACGCGCACAACGGCGCAAAACTGAGCACCGGCTTTTACGATGGCGATCCGGCACTGGATCAGTTTAAGCGCCGCGAGCAGATCTACAGCTATGACTTCAGGCACCGCTTTAGCGACGTCTGGTCTTTCGCCTCGACCGGCAGCTACAGCCACTCCAGCGTCGATCTCGATCAGGTGTATCAGATCGGCTGGCAGGCGGCCGACAGCAATATCCTTACCCGCTATTACTCTGGCGAGCGCTCTTCCCTTTCTGCCTGGGCGACAGATAACCGCGTCACGGCGGAGTTTGCCACTGGCGAGCTGGAGCATCGGCTGTCGCTGGGCGCGGAGTACCATCGCTATAAAAACGACATAACCGACGCGGGCGACGTTGCCAGCTCGCTCAATGCCGCGACGGGTGAGGCACTCGGCCCGATGCCGGACTTCAGCTGGACGCGCCAGACGCGCCGCTACTATCAGACCGGCCTCTATTTGCAGGATGAGATGGTATGGAATCGCTGGCATATCGATCTCTCTGGCCGCTACGATCGCATTGTCGCCGATAACAGCGGCACGTCGCGCCGCCAGGACGATCACCTCAGCGGCCGCGCGGCGCTGCTTTACGCCTTCGATAATGGGGTATCGCCTTATGTCAGCTACAGCCAGGCGATTACACCCACCGCGCTGACCGGTTCCGACGGTAACTTGCTCCAGCCGACCACCTCCGAGCAGTATGAGGCGGGCATTAAATATCAGCCAACAGGCACGCGCGACCTCTATACGCTGGCGCTTTACGATCTTACGCAGAAGGATGTCGCCACGCGCAATATCGTCGATTCGACCTATACGCCGACGGGCAAAGTCCACTCACAAGGTATTGAGCTGGAGGCGCGCAACCAGCTGACGCCGCGCCTGAGCACGGTGGCGGGCTACACGCTTAACCATCTGCGCTACAAGGAAACCGTTGACGGCAATGACGGCCACACGCCTTACATTACGCCGAACAGTATTGCATCATTCTGGGGACACTATCAGTTTGACGCCGGGATCAGCGCTGGCGCTGGCGTGCGCTATATCGGCAAACAGTGGGCAGACAATGAAAACAGCCGACGCGTGCCGTCGGTGACGCTGTTTGACGCGTCGGTACGGGCCGATCTGGGCGTCTGGAATAACAGTCTGAAAGGTGGATGGCTTCAGGTCAGTGCTAATAATCTGACCGACCGTCACTATGTCGCAGCCTGCTACGGTACGGGCTATTGCTACTGGGGCGCAGAGCGTTCGCTGCTGGTGTCGATGGGATACGATTTCTAAGGCAAAAAGTAAAACGGGACGACTGTGTCGTCCCGTTGCAGTTCATGCGCTCAGCGCGTTAGCTACGCACTTTGCGGTAGATGAACAGCACCACAATGGCACCGATCACGGCGACCACAAAGCTGCCGAAGTTAAATCCATCTACGCGGCCAAAGCCGAACAGCGTACTGATCCAGCCGCCGACGACCGCACCGATGATACCCAGAATCACGGTTACGATAAAACCACCGCCATCTCGACCCGGCATGATCCATTTAGCGAGAATACCGGCGATTAAACCAAAGATGATCCATGAAATGATACCCATCAACTACTCCTTTCTTTTGCGTTTAGGTTGTGACCGCCTGATTAATCAGGAGAATTACAGAACTAAGTATAGACAGGAAATTCTGTAATGCCGATTAAACGGATGCAAAAATTGGCGTTAAGGGGTAAAGCTTTCCTGCCGCACGCCGATAACGGTCAGAGAATAAAGGAATAACGAACAGCAAATTTGCCCTCTTTGGAGCCAGGAAGTGAAAGAAGCCGACAACGAACAGTATCTCAAACGTGGCACGCTGGCGGTTTTAGGCGTGATGAAAGATTTACTACGTTTTCAGACGCCCTTGATGGTCACTTTTTCGCGCGGCCAGTTTATCAGCCGCATGCTCGACGCCGACAGCGATCGTATTATTTTCGATCTCGGCAGCAATAATCTCGATAACGAGTACATTCTCTCCTGTGGCGACGTGAGTATCGCGGCGGAAACGCACGGCGCCAAGGTCGAGTTCAGCCTCGCCACGCCGGAAAGAACCACCTTTGAGGGGCTGCCTGCCTTTAGCGCGCCGCTGCCTGCGCTGCTGTGGCAAATTCAGCGCCGCGAATTTTTCCGCATCCCCGCGCCGCTGGAGCCGACGTTTTACTGCCATAGCGAGTGGCCCAACGGCAAAAAGGTGCGCTTCCGTCTTCAGGATCTGTCGCTGGGCGGCATCGGCGTGCTGGTGGACGAGACGTTGCCGGATGGCCTTAACAGCGGTGATAAATTTAACAAGCTGCGCGTCGAATTAGGCGAATACGGGCAGTTTGAAGTGGGTGCACAGCTGCTGCATATCGGCGAGCGCAGCGTGGTGAGCAGTAAAAACGAAACGCGCGTAACGCCGCGCCTTAGCTTCCGTTTTACCGCCATTGAGCCGTTGCAGGAGCGCCAGCTACAGCAGGTGATATTTGCCCTTGAACGTCTGGCGCGCGACAAAGCAAATCGATTTCAGTAATTATTCAGTGATTTGCGCTGCCTTCACGCGCATCCAGGCTATGCTTCTCCTTGCTCTCTTTTTTAAACCGGCTCCCAGCAAGGAGAATCTCCCCAATGGAAAACTGGCTTTCGTCTGGCTATTTTCAACGTCTTTTTCTGAATGAAACCTTCTGGATCAACAGCGCTATCGTGGTAGCAGGTACGCTGCTGATCTACTGGCTGCTGCGCGGCGCTATCCGTTTTATCTCCAGCCGCATTGCGCGCTACAGCGAACAGCGCCATGTGCGCTTTACGTCAATTCTGGTGGAAATTCTGCGCAGCACCAGTCAGCTGTTGCTGCTGATTTTTTCGCTGCTGATCGCCCTGCGCTTTGTCGATGTGCCTGCCAGCTGGAATGGCTTTATTTCCCATGGCTGGTTCCTGGCGCTCGCGGTCCAGCTGGCGATGTGGATCGACTGCGGCATCCGGCTCTGGCTGCAAAACCTGCTGCGCGATCCGCTGCACGTCCGTAATCCCGTCACGACAGTGATCCTCGGCATTCTGCTGCGCGTGGTGGTCTGGGTGATGATGCTGCTCGCTATCCTGTCGAACATGGGCATCAATATTACCGCGCTGGTCGCCAGCCTCGGCGTGGGCGGTATCGCCATCGCGCTGGCAATCCAGACGGTGTTGAGCGATGTGTTCGCCTCGCTGGCGATTGGCTTCGATAAACCTTTTGAGCACGGCGATTTTATCGTGTTTGGCGATATTGCCGGTTCTATCGAGCATATCGGGCTGAAGACCACGCGCCTGCGCAGCCTGAGCGGTGAGCAGATAGTCTGCTCCAACACCATTCTGTTGCAGCAGACTATCCACAACTACAAGCGGATGCAGCAGCGGCGCATCGTGTTTCGCTTTGGCCTGAGCTACGGCACGCCGTCGGCGCAGGTACGCGAGGTCAGCCAGCAGGTGAAGGCGATCATTGAGGGCATTGAGCTGACGCGCTTCGACCGCGCACATTTCTTCGCTTTTGAGGATTCTAAGCTGACCTTCGAGGTGGTCTATTTCGTGCTCGACGCTGACTACAACAAATATATGGATATTCAGCAGGAGATTAACCTGCAGCTGATGGCGGCACTGGAGCAGCGTGATATCCGCTTCGCCTTCCCGATCCGTCAGGTGGAGTTCAGCGGCGGCCGTATTCCGCCGGTGGAGATGCTGCGGGCGGAGAATGATGAGGAGGAGGCGCGCCGCGCTTAGCCTGGCAAGACCCGGCGCTTTGCGTTTCGCGCTGGGTCAAGGGCGTTTCGCCCGATCGCAAAGACGGCATGAAGCATCCCTGCGCCTCGGCGCGGGCCATCCCTGGCCCGCGACGCTTTGCTCTTCGGGCGAAACGCCCTTTCCCGTTAGCTATGGTGCGGCTGTTTATAAGCCTTGTAATATTACATAGTCAAACCGAGCTTTTCAGGCAGTTAAGAAACTCAAAACGTGGGTAACATGGACCGAAGAGCAAAGCGTCCCGCGCAAGGGACTGCGCGGGCCGAGCTGTCAGGGATGACGCTTTTGCGTCTTTGCGATCGGGCCCTGTCACCTACGTCTGCACCTTGTCTCGACCTCGTTTAATATGTCGCCAGCCTTCACGCCGGTTGAAACCGGCAGCGCGCCACCGCATCTACCCAGCCCTGGTAGCTCTCCTGCATCGCCTGCGCCTGCTCGGCACGCGGCTCGACGCGCGTGCCGCCCTGGAGCGCCTGCATCTCGCTGCCCTGCTGCCACCAGCCGAGCACCTTGCCCGCCAGCAGCGCCGCGCCCAGCGCCGACACCTCAGCCGTTGGCGCGCGCAGCAGCGGCCGCTGTAAAACGTCCGCCTGTAGCTGCATCAGCCAGTCATTGGCGGTGGCGCTGCCGTCCACGCACAGCGCCGACAGCCGCTGGCCGCTCGCCTGCTCCATCGCAAAAAAGACGTCCGCGATTTGATAGACAATCGACTCCAGCGCCACGCGTGCCAGCACCGCGGGTGTCGCCGCATCGGTCAGGCCGCACACCATGCCGCGCGCCTTGAGATCCCACCAGGGCGCGCCCAGCCCGGAGAGCGCCGGGACAAAATAGATGCCCTGGTTATGGTCGGTGGTTTGCGCCAGCGCGGTCAGCTCGCGCGGATCGCTAATGCCGAGCATTTTGCCCAGCCAGGCCGCGCCGGAACCGGTATGGGTAATATTGCCTTCAAAGGCGAAGCGCAGCTCGCCATCGTGCCAGGCCACCGTAGTGCTGAGACCGTTATCGGTGAGCAGCGGCGTCGCCATCGACATCATCAGGGAAGAGCCGGTGCCGTAGGTCGCTTTCACCACCTCTTCATCGCCGCGCCGTTGCGCCTGAAGCGCCGCATGCGAGTCGCCGATGCGTGACAGGATCGGCGTGCCTGGCAACAGGCCAGGAATATCGTTAATCGCCACCGCGCCCTGCTCGCTGGCCGACGGCACAATCGCCGGCAGCGCGGCGCGCGGCAGCTGGAACAGCCGCAGCAGCTCCTCGTCCCAGTCATTGCTGTGCAGGCTATAAAGCTGGGTGCGTGCGGCGTTGGCATGATCGGTCACGAAAATTTCGCCCGCACTCAGCTGCCAGCTCAGCCAGCTGTCGACCGTGCCGATGCACAGTTCGCCCGCTGCGGCACGCGCCGCGCCGTCCGGTATCGCCGCCAGCATGCCGGTAAGCTTCGCCGCCGGGAACATCGGATCAACCGCCAGACCGGTCAGCCCGGTAATACGCGTGGCGTTGCCCGCCGCGCGCAGGTCACGGCAAAAGGCTTCTGAACGGCGATCCTGCCAGCTGACCAGCGGCGTCAGCGGTTTGCCGTCACGCCGCTGCCAGATCAGCACCGACTCGCGCTGGTTGCTGATCGCCACCGCCGCAACGGGCGCGCCGTTGCACTGCGCCAGGCAGTCGGTCACCGCCTGTTTGACGGCCTGCCAGATCGCCAGTGCGTCCTGCTCCGCCAGCCCCGGCTGCGGATGCGACAGCGTGAGCGGCTGGCTGCCGCGCGCGACCACGCTGCCCTGACGATTGACGGCTATCGCTTTGGCATTGGTGGTGCCTTCGTCGATCGCCAGAATAAGGGCTTCTTGCATGGTCAGGCTCCCGCGCAGATGCGCACTGCACTGTTAACAACACTCGCGGCATCAATACCGTGATGCGCACGGGTAGAGGCGCGATCGCCCGCGATGGCGTACTGGCCGTCCGGAATGCCCAGGCGCAGCAGTGGAATGCCGCAGCCGCCTTCCGCCAGCACTTCAGCCACCAGGCTGCCAACGCCGCCGTTGACGTTATGCTCTTCCACGGTGATCACAGCTGGATAGTGATTTAACAGGTTGCGCAGCTGTTGGGTATCACAAGGTCTGATGGATGGAACGCTGATCACACCGGCTGAGATGCCTTTTTCAGCCAGTTGCTCCGCCGCGTGAACAATCTCATGAACCGTCGAGCCCATCGCCACCAGCGCGATATCTTTTCCTTCGCGCAGCAGGTCGATTTTGCCTGGCTCGAAGCGGTAGTTCTCATCGTGCAGCTGTGGCAGATCTTTACCGTCGAGGCGGATATAGACCGGGCCGACGTGCTCAAGCGCATAGTCAATAATCTGGCGGCACTCCAGCGGGCAGGATGGCGCATAAATTTCAATGTTGCCAAAGCCGCGCATCACCGCGATGTCGTCGATGCTGTGGTGGGTGCTGGCGAGCGGGCCATAGCTGGCCCCGGCGTTAAGGCCGAACAGCTTGACGTTGGTGTTGTTGTAGCAGACGTCAACTTTGACCTGCTCGTTCGCGCGCGAAACCAGGAACGGCGCGGCGTTACAGGTCACAGCGATTTTGCCGCCCAGCGCCAGGCCTGCGGCAGTGCCGACCAGCGTCTGTTCGGCGATGCCCACGTTGATCAGCCGATCGGGAAAGGCTTTGATAAAGGGTGAGATTTTTGCCGTAGAGGTCGAGTCTGCAACGACCGGTACCAGATCAACGCCGCGATTCACCGCGTCGATAAATGCCTCTACCATAACGCTGGCTAAATGTTGTGCATTACTCATCTTTCAGTTCCTCCAGTGCCAGTTCAATCTCTTCGCCTTTCGGCACGCGGTGGTGCCACTCCGCCTTACTCTGAATAAAGGAGACGCCATAACCTTTTTCGGTATGCGCCACGATCACCTGCGGCTTGCCGTTCTGCGGCAGGCTTTCGATGGTGTCGACAATCGCCGCCATGTCGTTGCCGTTGCACTCGGTCACCTCAAGGCCAAAGGCGCGCCATTTCTCTGGCAGCGGATCGGTATTCATGATGTCGCGCGTCGCGCCCGCCAGCTGCAGTTTGTTCTTGTCGTTGATGATAATCAGGTTGTCGAGGCCGTAATGGGCCGCCACCAGCGCCGCTTCCCAGTTGCTGCCTTCCGCCAGCTCGCCGTCGCCGGTCACGACAAAAATGCGCCGTTTGCTGCCATCTTTCTTCGCAGCAATCGCCAGCCCGACCGCCACCGGTAAACCGTGGCCGAGCGCGCCGGTATTCAGCTCAACGCCAAGGGTTTTCTGGCGCACCGGGTGGCCCGGCAGGTGCGAATCAGAGTGCTGATAGGTGGGCAGCCAGTCGGTAGGGAAATAGCCCGCTTCCGCCAGCACGCAGTAATAACCGCCGACGGCATGGCCTTTCGACTGGATGTAGATGTCGCGCTGCGGATCGTCAACGCGATCCGGCGCGCAGTTGAGGATGCGGAAGTAGAGCGCGGTCACGATGTCCGCCTGCGACAGATCGGCACCGGTATGGCCGCCAGCCGGGCTGCCCGCGTTCAGCTGGATAATGCGGCGGCGAACGGCGCGCGCCTTACGCTGCAATTCATCGACCGGGAGTTTGAAAGGATTCATACATCACCTCTGAATTAAAAATCATGTTCGAATATATATTCACAGTGGGTAAAAAAAGGGGTGCAGCAAACGTGGATGCCTGCACCTCAACCGATTAACTCTTGGATGGCTCGCCCTCCTCGATCAGCGCCTTCTGCGCCACCACCGCCGCTTTCTGCTGCATGCGGTTTTGCATCTGGTCAATGATGACGGCGATGATGATGACAATGCCCTTAATCACCATCTGCCAGAATTCGCTGACGCCCATCATGATCAGGCCGTCGGCGAGAAAGCCGATAACAAACGCGCCGACCAGCGTGCCGAGAATGGTGCCGCGACCGCCTGCCAGCGAGGTGCCGCCCAGCACCACCGCCGCGATGGCGTTCATTTCAAACGAGGTGCCGTTGGCCGGGTGGCTGGCGACCAGCTGCGAAGAGACCACGATGCCCGCAATCGCTGCACAGAAGCCGGAAATGGTATAGACCCAGATTTTTACCTGCTTTACCTTCACGCCAGAGAGCTCAGCGGCGCGTTCGTTGTCGCCGATGGCATAGACCTGGCGGCCAAACGGCAGGCGGCGCGCGACGTAGGCAATCACCAGCGCCAGCACGATCATCATCCAGATGGCGTACGGCAGGCCGAGCAGCGAACCGGCACCGATGCGGTCAAAACCGGTGTTGCCGAGCAGCGGGTTGCCCTGTAGCCCAGGAAAGGTTTCGCCGCCCGAGGTCAGCATCGCCGCGCCGCGCAGGATATACATGGTGCCCAGCGTGCAGATAAAAGGCGCGACGTTGTAGCGCGTGATAATCCAGCCGTTGGCCGCGCCAATAATCCCGCCCACCAGCAATACCAGCGGCACAATCACCCAGACGCTGGGAAAGATGGCGATGCCGAACATCGGCAGCACGATCCCTTTGGTGATCAGCCAGCCCGCGATCATGCCGCACAGCCCCAGCGTTGCGCCGATAGAGAGATCGATGCCGGCGGTAATAATGACAAAGGTGATGCCCAGCGCCAGAAAGGCGTTGATGGCGATATGTTTCACCATAATCACCAGGCTGCCGACCGCGAGAAAGTCCGGCACGGTAATCGCAAAGAAACCCACAATTAAAAACAGTGCGATAAAAGTGCGCAGCTTCAGCAGCAGCAAAATAATGCTCTCGCGCGAGTTAAATGCCTTCGCCGGTTGTCCTGCCATCGTCATAGCGTTATTGCCTTTCATGCTCAGAACCCCTGTGCGCTTGCTTTTACCAGCGCTGACTCTTCCGCGTCGCCGCGCGGAATATCAGCCGTGAGTTTGCCGCCCGACATCACCAGGATGCGGTCGGCTACCGCCATGATCTCTTTCAAATCTGAGGTGGAGAACAGCACCGCGATGCCCTGCTCTGACAGCCGTACCATCATGCGGAACACCTCGGCCTTTGCGCCGACGTCAATACCGCGGCTCGGTTCATCCAGCAGCAGCAGGCGCGGATTGGTCAGCAGCGAGCGGCCAATCACCACTTTCTGCTGGTTGCCGCCGCTCAGCGCGCTGATAGCGACCTCCGGCGAGGAGATCTTGATCGCCAGGTTGCCCACGGTCTGTGTCACTGCCTGCTGCTCTTCGTGCTGCGCGATAGCAAAACGTCCCGACAGGCGGCGCCACAGGCTGGCGATGGTGAGGTTGCTGGCGACCGACGACACCGGGAAAATCCCGGCGCGCTTGCGATCTTCCGGCACCAGGCTCATGCCCATGCGGATACGCTCGGCGGGTGGCAGCCGCGTCGGTACTGGCTTGCTGTCGAGCCAGACTTTGCCGAGATAGCTGCGCTCGCTGCCGAGCAGACACTCGAACAGCTCGGTGCGCCCCGCGCCCATCAGCCCATAGATGCCGACGATCTCACCGGCGCGCACGGTAAAGGTGACGTCATCCACCAGCGTGTTGCCGTTGGGGCTGACGCAGGTGATATGTTCCGCCTCCAGCACCGCCGCGCCAAAGGTGCGCCCGTCCGGCAGAAAGTTACTCATCGGCTCGCTGCCGAGCATTTCACGCACGATCCAGGGCACGTCAATGTCGCTGACCTTCGCTTCCGCCTGAAAGCGGCCGTCGCGCAGGATGGTGATCATGTCGCCAATCGCCATCAGCTCTTCGAGGCGGTGCGAGATATAGATAATGGAGACGCCCTGCCGCGTCAGTTCGCGGATCACGCGGAACAGGATCTCTACCTCGGTTTTGCTCAGCGCCGAGGTGGGTTCGTCGAGGATCAGAATGTCGGCGTCTTCCGCCAGCGCCTTGGCAATCTCCACCAGCTGCTGCTGGCCGACTTTGAGATTGCCGACGTGCTCTTTCGGCGAGATCGGCTGGTCGAGGCGCGCCATCAGCGCGGCGGCGCGGCGCTCCTGCTCGGCCTCGTTGATCGGTTTGATGCCGCTTTGCAGCTCGCGGCCAAGAAAGATGTTTTCCGCCACCGACAGGTTTTCAAACAGGTTCAGCTCCTGATGCACCATGCCGATACCCAGCTTCGCGGCGGCGCGCGTGCTGCTCAGCACCACTTTTTCGCCATTAAGGAACAGCTCGCCGCTGGTCGGCTGCTGCACGCCTGCCAGGATTTTCATCAGGGTCGATTTGCCCGCGCCGTTTTCGCCGATAATCACGTTGACCTTGCCGCGCCAGACGCGGTAGTCGACGCGGTCCAGCGCCAGCGTGCCGGGAAACAGCATCGAGACGTTGTGCGCGCTCAGGATGATGTCGTCACTCATGGCGCCTCTCCCTGCTTCAGCTCCACCGCCATCACGTCGTTAATCACGCCGTGGCCCATCTCGACCGCCAGCAGCGTTTGCGCTGGTTTGCCGACCCAGCTGGCGTCAACCTTCGGCAGCTGCTGCACCGCGTGACGGTTCAGGGCGCGGGTCAGCTGCGCGTACTGCACCTGATTGGTAAACTCCTCGAAGCGGAAACCCGCCGCATCGCGCAGTGCGTTGCTGCGGATCACCGGCCCGAGATTCACTTTGACCGGCTTGCCGTTCAGCGTCAGCGTCAGGGTGCGCTCGCGGCTGTTGGTTTCGTCGACCGCCTCGACGGTGCCGCTGGCGCGCACAAAGACGCTTTCGCTGCCGCCCGCTTTCACCGTCTGGCTTTTGGTTTGCATATCCGCCCAGCTCATGGCGTGCTGCTGCGCGGTGTCGAGCACCCGGCCTTGCCAGCTCGCCTCGGCGATCTGCTGCGGCGTCTGGTTGCTGTAGCTCGGCTTCGCATTGGGATCTTTCGGCATGATCGGATTGCCGCTGGCGTCCAGATCCACCACGGTACAGCCGCTTACTGCTAACGCCAGGGTAATGGCCATAATGGCCCCAATCCGTTTCATGCCGCCTCCGGTTACTTCGCCAGGTTGAAGTTTTTCAGCTTCGACGCGTTGCTGTCGTCAATCAGCACGCAGTCCATCAGCTGCTTCTCTTCTTTCTGCGCTTTGCCGTTTTTCAGGTAGTAGTCTGCCTGCTCCACCGCCATCTGCGCCTGCGCCCAGCCCGGCTGAAGCACCGTCGCTTTGATGTTGCCTTTGTTGATAATGGAGTCGCGGGTGTAGTCACTGCCGTCAAATCCCACCACGATCACGTTGGTTTTACCGGCCGCTTTCAGCGCCGCTTCCGCGCCCAGCGCCATGGTGTCGTTGCCGGAAATCACGCCAACGATGTTCGGGTTTTTCTGCAAAATGGTTTCCATGCGGCTGAACGCCTCGGTCTGGCTCCAGTTCGCACTCTGCTGCGCCACCATCTTCAGGTCGGGATAGTCATCCAGCACGTCGTGATAGCCCTGCGAACGGACGCCCGCGTTGGTATCGGACTCTTTGCCCAACAGTTCAACGTAGGTGCCTTTGCCGTTAAGCAGTTTGGCGAACTTCTCTGCGCCAAGCTGCGCACCCTGATAGTTGTTGGAGACGATCTGCGCCACGGCGATGCCGGTTTTGTTAATTTCGCGGTCGATCAGGAAGGTAGGAATGCCTGCGTCTTTGGCTTTCTGTACCGGACCGACGGTCGCGTCTGCCCCGGCGTTGTCGAGGATAATCGCCTTCGCTTTGCGCGCGATGGCGGTTTCGATCAGCTGGTTCTGTTTGTTAACGTCATCGTCGTGCGAGGCCACCAGCGTGGTGTAGCCGAGCGCGGTAGCTTTTTCCCGTGCGCCATCCGCCTCCGCCTTAAAGAACGGGTTATCATGCGATGGGGTAATGATCGCCAGCAGGCCTTTATCCGCGGCAAGCGTGGCGGCTGAAAGAGCCATCAGTGAAGCCAGTAGGGTAATTTTGACGAGAGGTACGTTCATCAGTTATTCTCCGCTTGAATAAATATTCAATTGCGATTTTATATGCAATACGACTATGCACCTGCTCCGACCGGGCGCGCAACCCGGATTGTTTAAAAAGCGAAAAGGATCACAAAATGTCCTGCGTTGTGATTTCCCGCATCCTGGTTAACAATACCAGGCCGAAACAGAGAGGAAGGATGAATGGCGAAACAGGATGAGCAACGGCTGATGGTGAAGATTGCCACGCTTTACTACAGCGAAGGGATGAAACAGTCAGAGATCGCGCAGCTGTTGAAATTGTCGCAGTCGTTTGTCTCGCGCATTCTCAACCGCAGCGTGAAAGAAGGCGTGGTGAAGATCAGCGTCGTGCCGCCCGCTAACGTCTTCCCGGCGCTGGAGAAAGCGATCGAACAGACCTATGGATTGCCGCAGGCGATCGTGGTGGACGTGGCGGAAAACGCCTCATCGCAGCAGATTAAGCAGGCGATTGGCTCGGCGGCAGCGCACTACCTGGAAACCCGCCTGCGCGCCGACGAGCTGATCGGCATCTCCTCGTGGAGCGGCACCATCCGCGCGATGGTAGACGCGCTGCATCCGTTTAACGCGCCCTGCAAAGGGGTGATCCAGCTGCTGGGCGGCGTTGGTGCCAACGGCAACGTGCAGGCAACCATCCTGACGCAGAACCTGGCGGCGCTGCTTGACTGCCCTTCCTGGCTGCTGCCTTCGCAGTCGATTGAGCACTCGGTGCAGGATCGCCAGCGCCTGGCGGCGAACCCCGACGTGGCGGAAGTGCTGGAGAAGTTTGAGCAGGTGGATCTGGCCATCGTCGGCATTGGCGACCTTGAGCCGTCGGCGCTGCTGCGCAACTCCGGCAACTATTACGATGAAGAGATGCTGCGCACGCTGGCGCAGCGCGGTGCGGTGGGTGACATCTGCCTGCACTACTTTGACGCGCAGGGCCAGCCGGTGCTGAGCGCGGAAGAAGATCCGGTGATTGGCATGGAGCTGGCGCAGGTGCGGGACTGTCCGCAGGTGGTCGCGCTGGCGGGCGGCAAAGAGAAAGCGCACGCCATTCGCGGCGCGCTGCGTGGAGGCTACGTTAAAGTATTGATTGTGGATTACCCCACCGCGCGGCTGCTGGTGGAGTAACCGATCAGATGGTGCGGTACGCCGTGGTGACCTTCCACAGGTAACGCGGCGCCTGCGCGGCGGGATGCTTGTTCTGCACGTGCTGATAGAACTCGTCCGGCGACATCGCATTGATCATGGCGATAGCCCGGTCGCGGTCGCGGGAGAAAGTGCGCAGCAGCGCGCCCGCGCCGTTGGCGTATGAGACGATAGTGGCGTAGCGTAGCGTCAGCGGATCGCGGATGCCGGAGAGCGCCGATTCTTGCAGGATCTTGATATAGGCGGTGCCGATATCAATATTTTTCGCCGGATCGCGCAGCTCGGCGTTCGAAGGCTGCCCACGGCGGCCCTGTACGCGGTAGACCTCACGGCCCGCCGTGGAGGCTTTAATCTGCATCAGACCCACCGCGTTAGAGCGGCTGACGACGCCAGGATTGCCGCCCGATTCGACACTAATAATGGCGCTGATCAGCTTCTCATCAACGCCATAATGACTGGCGGCATCTTCGGTGAACATTGCCCAGGCCGCATTGATATTTGACGGCGGTGCCTGGGTTAACGGCGTGTTTCGTTGTTTAGCAACCTGTTTTGGCGGTTCGCTGGCGCAGCCCGCCAGCAGCAGCGCGGAAAGGGCAAGGTATCGAAATTTCACCAATTATTCATCCTGATGCAATAGGGTCGCAGGCTATCATACCTGGCGCGCACGGCAGCAAAATTACCCTTTATCCTAATTGTGTTAAAAATCGTATGGCGCAGTGACTTCCGTCGCGCTTTTCGTCATCATCGGCCAGATATTCGCCCGCTAACCGCAGGAATAGCCTTATGATTTCGCGCTCTGTTCATCTTGTTTCCCCTTCCGGATATTGCCATAACCAGCCTGCTGCATGGCGCGGCGTTGAGCGGCTGCGCGCTGCGGGCCATCAGGTTGATAACCTTGAGGCGATCACCCGCCGCTTCCAGCGTTTCGCCGGGACTGACGCCGAACGGCTCGCCGAATTTAACCGGCTGGCGCAGCTCGACACGCTGCCCGATATCGTGCTGGCCGTGCGCGGCGGCTACGGGGCCAGCCGCCTGCTGGCGCAGATCGACTATGTTGCGCTGCAGCGCCGCCTGCTCAACCAGCCGCTGGCGCTGTGCGGCCACAGCGACTTTACCGCCATTCAACTCGCGCTGCTGGCGCAAACCGGCCTGATCAGCTTCAGCGCGCCGATGCTGGCGGGCAACTTTGGCGCAGAGACGCTTTCTGAATTTACCCTGGACCATTTCTGGCAGGCGCTGACGTCCCCTACCGTTACGGTTAACTGGCGCAGCGAGACGCCCGACAGCGGCGAATGGCAGGGCACGCTGTGGGGCGGCAATCTGGCGATGATCTGCTCGCTGATCGGCACGCCCTGGCTGCCGCAGTTCGACGACGGCATTCTGGTGATTGAGGATGTCAATGAGCACCCGTTCCGCGTCGAGCGCATGTTAATCCAGCTGCAGCAGAGCGGCATCCTCGCGCGGCAGCGCGCTATAATTACCGGTAGCTTTACCAGTACCGCGCCCAGCGACTATGAAAACGGGTTTGATTTTGCCAGCGTCTGGCACTATCTGCGTGAAGTGACTGGCCTGCCGGTGATCAGCGATCTCGCCTTTGGCCACGACGCTGATACCGTCACGCTGCCGCTTGGTGCGCGCGCGCGTCTGCGCGTGGCGGATCGGCACGCCGAGCTACAGGCCACTGGCCATCCCGTTTTACCCGAGCATTAAGCCGTTCTCAGGGAGATCGCCATTGAAGCCGCTTTACGACGATTTGTGGATCTCCACGCCGGAATTTCCGGTCGAAGATGCCGTTAATGATTTAATGATGCACGGGTTTATGCTGCGCCATCCGCGCGGCAACCTGCTGATTGGCCGCGTTGAGCATGCGCTCGACCATGAAGTGCTGGCGGACGCTGGCGGGGTTATCCGCCACTATCTGACCCACTGGCATGAAGCCGCGCCCGGTGCGGTTGCGATTCAGCAGCGCTTCAATAGCGCGCTCTACTGCCACAGCCGCTCGCTCGGCCCCATCAGCCGGGTACTGGAGCCGGACGATACCTTCAGCCAGCAGGAGACGCACTTCGGCGACTTCCATCTGCTGCCGACGCCGGGCCACACGCCGGGCAGCAGCAGTTTCCTTTATCATTCCCCTTTGGGCCGTACCTATCTGTTTGTCGGCGATACGCTGACGCGCGACCACCAGCGCTGGATCACCGTGCTGGTGCCAGAGAGCAACCCGCACGAGCTGCAACAGTCGCTGGAGTTCTACCGCACGCTGCGGCCTGATGTGGTGCTGATGAGCACCACGCGTGGACATCTCTCCTGGGTGGAGGTGACGCTGCAAAGCTGGCTGGCGGCGATTGATGAGGCGGAGCAGCAGCCGCTGGATATGCGCCAGCAGCCGCTGTTTTGATTACAGCGCCTTGCTGAGATAGTGGCGCTGGTGGTGACGCGGATAATTATCCAGGCTGAAGCGCAGGCTGTAGCCTAGTTTTTCGTAGAACGGACGCGCCTGAAAGCTGGCGGTATCAACCTGCGCATAGCGGCAGCCGCGCCGCCGCGCCTCTTCTTCCGCTGCCTTCATCAGTTGGCTGCCCACGCCCTGCCCGCGCAGCGCGTCGCTGACCCACAGCATGTCGATGCGCAGCCAGTTGCCAGTGGTCGAACCGGTCAGTCCCGCCCGTTTTTTGCCCTGCTCATCGGTAACGAACACGCCAATGGCCTTGATCTCGTCGATATTGATAAAGCGGCTGTTGAAAGCATTCAGGCCGAGGCGCACCTCATCCAGATCCTGATGCGTGACGGCATCTGTAACGTTCAGTTGCATAAACTCTCCGGCTAAAGTCGGTTATGAGTGCGGATGGTTGCGATCGTCATAGGGCTCAAGCGACAGCTGATCGACATCCCGCGTTTCGCTGCGGCTACAGGGTAACAGCCGGTCGCTGTCGTGGTAAACGAAGAAGGTCTCTTCGCTGGCTTTGTTGACGATGAGCTGATCGCCGTTGCGAAAACGGGTAATAGAGACCTTATCGCCGCCGTCTAAGCGGGTGCGCTGCTGTCCGGCAGCAACCTGCAAATGGTGCTGCGGCCAGGTCAGGGTGCTCAGGCCATACTGTGCGCGGGAGATAGTCATGGTGGGCCGGCCGGGACAGGTTATCTGGAACTGGGTTTCGCTCCAGGCGGGCGCAGCAGTCGCGCAGCTCAGTAAGCCAAGGGTAAAAAGGGTGGCCTTCATTGGCGGGCTCCGTCGAAGTTATATTCTGATTTATTTAGGTATTTTCAGACTAACACATCGAACGGGCAGTGAAAGCGAAACGACCCGCACAGGGCGGGCCGAAGTGTGTCAAAAGCTGTCGTTAATCCCCGACTTCCGACATATCTTTGATGCTGTCACGATTAATCTGCTGCTCTTTACCGTAGACGTCTTTGTAGGTGATCATACCGGTGTCATCATCCACCTTGGGTTTGCCCTGTGCCACAATGGTGCGGCCGTCGTTGGTGTGCAGAACGTGGTCACTGGCGCAGCCGGTCAGCATCAGGCCTGCGCAGAGCGTACCAACCATTATCAGCGTTTTTTTCATATATCCTCCTTGCTGGGTTCGCTTTAGGTTTAGCACAGCCTCGCAAAAGCGAAACCAGGAACAGGTCGAAAACGCATTGATTCCTAAAGGAGATTGTATGAACCGGGAAGATGCCCTGTTCCAGCGGCTGGCGCAGTCGCCTTTTCGCCGTCGCTTTCACCTGGGCGCAAAAGAGCGGGCATATTGCCTGGCGAAGGGGCCGGAAGTGATTGATCAACACGCGGCAGATTTTGTGGCGCAGCGCCTGGCGCAGGCGGAACCGAAGAACGATGGTAAGCAGACGCCGATGCGCGGCCATCCGGTATTTATTGCCCAGCACGCTACGGCTACCTGCTGTCGCGGCTGTCTGGCGAAGTGGCACGGCATTGCAGCCCATCAGCCGCTGAGCAGCGCGCAGCAGGCGTGGATTGTCGGTGTGATCCACCGCTGGCTGGTTGGGGAGATGAACCGGTAGAAGCCCGGCGTCGCTTGTTGCCACGCCGGGCTGGAGATTATTCTGCCGCGACCTCGGCGGCGATCAGCATCAGCGCCAGTGCGGCACTTTCCGCATCGAATGCCTGCATAACGTCGCGGATTGCCCCGACGCAAGCCATAACCTGTTGCTTCTTTTCCGCCTCAAGCTTTTCAATCGCATGACGGATAATCATTAGACTGGCTTCTTCTTCTTTCATTACGTTTCCCTTAAATCGCCCAACTGATGCGCAAAGATGGCAAGAATACCTTTAATGTGCTACTCAAGTCACCCTTTGGCACATCTAAAGCTTAACTATTAATCGAACCCCAAATGGGAAGCCGCGCCAGACCTGCTATGATCAGAATAGCCGGGACGCAACGCGTCAAAATTAGCGCCACGAAATTCCCAGGGACTGAAGCAGGTACAGGATATGTTGCGACTCACCTTACTGACGATTATTACGCTGCTCGCAGGCTGCGCCTCCGGCCCGAAAGGGGTGGATTGCCCCGGCGAGGTCAGCACCCTCTACGGCCAGCCGATGGGCCAGACGCAGGCGACGATTTTTGACCTTGTTAGCGCCTTCACCGTCAGCCGTGACGGCGTCAACGTGGAGAGTGGGACACTACGATCGCTGGATCGTTTCAAATATGTGCCCTCTTCTGTCACGCCCGAAGGTTATTACGCCCAGCGGCTGTCGGATAAGCAGTTCCGCCTGATTAACCCGCATGAAGACACCATGATTACCTGGACATGCCCTTAGGCGTGCGTCCTGCCTCCAGATGGTTTATTGTCGGGGGCTCGTCAGGCTGCAGGCTGAGTTCTCATGGAAAAGCGACTGGACAATAACGGTTATATTGATTTCCCCTTCCCCGCCACACGCAACGAGGACGGCTCGCTAAACCCGTGCGGCATCGATCTGACGTTGCAGACCGATCGCATTGATGAGATTGCGGTGCTGGCGCATTCGGCTAACCTGCGCCGTTTGCTGGAGGAGATTAATTTGCAGGACGGGCTGTTTATGACGCTGGCCTGCGACTGGCAGCAGCGTGACGATGCGGTGTGCGGATTCGTTGATTTCGCCTTCCGTCCGGAACTGCCTGCGGCACAACCAGAGACGCTGGCGCTCGATCAGGCTTTTGCGCACTATCTGCGCGAACAGGCCGCGCAGCATAAAATGGAGCCAGACGCGCTAATCAACTATGCGCGCTGCGTGCTCGACTGGGGCTGGTCACCGCTGCGCCAGCGCGCACGGGAGTATGAAAAGGTGACGGTGATGTATTACTGCCAGCAGCGCGACGAGGCGGAGTGGTGCCTGGATCATCTGCGGCATTTTCTGGTGAGCTGGTATCCCGCCTGTCGCCATACGTTGCTCGCGTCGCAGGCAGGGTAAAACCGGCTCGCTGCGCCGGTTTCACGGTCAGGGTTTCACCAGACGAATAGCGTGCTCCAGCATACGCTGCTCGTCGCGCTCGCTGTGCGAACGATGCAGGCGCGCGCGTTTCAGGAGGCCCGAAATCTCTTCCCGCTTAGTCTCATGTCCGGATTCGGCCAGCACCACCACCGCGTCGCCAATCACCCGACACACTTCATCGTAGTCATCTTCATTTAATACATCGCGCTTCATCGCTCCTCCTGATTTGCCTTGCCGGTTACTGGAAAAAGAGTATCCAGAAACAGTAGTCAGGATTGGCACGGCCTGCAAACCAGACGCCAGCGGAAAGGCATGCGGGGCGAAAAAACCGCAGCCTTACAACAATCCAGTTTCAACGCTGAAATGGCGCTGCTCGCCTGGCGCCAGCGTAAGCAAGGTTCCGGCGCGTTGTGCGGCGTTGAAGCCTTCCGGCCGGCAGGTAGCCGGTAGAATATAGGCCGCCACCTGCTGATCGCGGTTGTGCAGCATCCAGCGCGTGGCGTGAGGAAACTGCTGGCTGCTGAAGCGCGTCATCAGCGCAAAGCCCTGCGGCGAGTGCAGTTCAAACTGCATCTCATCCCCATACTGCGGCAGATCGTCGGCAAAAAACACGATCTCCGGATCGCACATCTCTGGCTGATCCAGCCGCTGGAACGCCTGCGGATCGCGCGCCAGCGTGTCGGTGTACGCCCGCCACTGCGGCGTGGGCTTAACGTGCGCCGGGATCGACGTGCGCAGCTGAAAAGCGTGCTGCGGGATCGACTGCCTGAACTCTCCATCAGCAATCCAGGCGCTGTTAAGATGACACATATACTGCAGCGGCATCGGTGCACCCGCCAGATTGGTGACGTTCATCTCGATATGCAAACGCGGCAGCCCGGCCTCGAGCCGCACCGCGGGCGACGCCAGATAGTGATGTCCAAAGCCTTTGATATATTCGGTTTCGCCTTCAAGCGAGACGCGATCGGCCTCCAGCACCAGCCAGGCGCTATCCATACGCGCGCAGGCCATTTCACCGTGCAGCGGGTGGTCGTCATCTTCAGCCGGGCAACCGTTCGCCAGCAGTCCGGAGTGGAAAGCAAAGCAGCCGTAGGTATCGATAATTGAACTGCCCGGCAGCGGCTGCTTAAAACTGTGGCCCATGGTCAGCGACTGTCCGTCAAAACAGGCCTCCCAGATCATCTGCCCGTAAAACGGCAGCGCAACCAACGAGCCGCGCTGATTGCTGATGCGCACCGCTTCAATCCCGGCCGGATAGCGGAACAGCTCGACGTGAAACTCAGCGTTTTGCAACAGCGTGGTCGGCGTGGCATGAAACTGTTCAGGATGCAGGGGTAAACGGGTTTTCATGGCATCTCCTCCACCAAACGACCTGCCTGCAACGCCTGGTTTTTATGGCGCAGCTCGCCCCAGAAATAGATGCCCACCCAGGCAAAGCAGAGCAGCGAGACGCCAAACGACAGCTGCATCGATCCCAGGTGATCGGAAGCAAATCCCTGGATCGCCGGGATAAAGGCTGCGCCAACAATCGACATCACGATAAAAGCGCCCGCCACTTCGGTGTATTTGTTCTCCACCGTCGCCAGCGTACCGGCATAAATGGTGGCCCAGCACGGCCCGAACAGCACGCTGACAAACACCGCCGCATAGACTGCGGTGAAGTTCGGGACAAACATCACCCACGCCAGGGTTATCACACCAAGCACTGAATAGGCCATCAGCACCTTCTCGGCGCGGAAGCGCGTCATCAGGAAGTTGGCGACGAACTTGCCGATAAAGAAACAGATAAAGCTGTAAATCATAAAATTGGAGGCGTGGCGTTCGTTAGCTGCGCCTAGCGTCAGCGCCAGGCGAATGGTGAACGACCACACCGCCACCTGCATGCCGACATAGAGGAACTGCGCCACAATGCCGCGCTTAAAGTGACGGTTACCGGCCAGATAACGCAACGTCTCCCCTAGCGACGGCAGGGATTTCTCGTTAGACGCCGGTTTGCAACGCGGATAGCGGGTGAACAGGAACAGCAGCATGACCACCACCAGCACCATGACCAGATATTTATACGGCTCCAGCGTATGCTCGAGCATGCTGAGGCGGAAAGCGTGCGCCTGTTCAGCATTCATCCCCGCCAGCTGGCTCTCAAGGCTGTCGCCCTCCTGAAACACCAGATATTTACCCAGCACGATGCCCATCAGCGCGCCCACCGGATAGAAGGTCTGGCTGATATTCAGGCGCAGCGTGGCATGGTCGCGCTGCCCTATCATGGAGCTGTAGGTATTGGCGGCGGTTTCCAGGAAGCTCAGCCCAATGGCGATGGCAAAGATGGCCGCAAGAAACATGGTGTAGGTTGCCATATGCGATGCCGGATAGAACATCACGCAGCCGGCGATATAGAGCGCCAGCCCCATCAAAATGGCCAGCTTATAGCTGGCTTTGCGGATCACCAGCGAAGCCGGAATGGCAATCAGGAAATAGCCGCCGTAAAAGGCGCTTTGCACCAGCGCGCTGGCGAAGTCGCTTAATGCAAAGACGCTTTTGAACTGGGTGATCAGGATGTCGTTCAGGCTGGCGGCACAGCCCCACAACGGGAACAGGCACGAGAGCAAAATAAACTGGAACAGCGGCGTTTTATTCAAGTAGCCATCGGGTTGCTGAACAATGTTCTGCTGCATAGCTCGACCTCAGTTAACGTTGAGAAAACGCTGGAAGGTTTCCGCGTCGGGATAGGAGCGCTGGGTGCCGCGGCCGGTTACGCTACAGGCTGCATAGGCTGAGGCTTGCGCCATTGCCGCCGCGATATCGCCAGTTTTCACCAGCATCTGGGCAAAGCAGCCGATAAACGCGTCGCCCGCGCCGCTGGTATCAACCGCCTTAACGGCCGTCGGCGCGACCCGGTACACACTGTCGCCGCTCATCCACAGCGACCCGCGCGCGTCCATGGTAATGATCAGGTTCTTTAGCCCGCGTTTCAGCAGCGTCTGACCCGCCAGGGTGATCTCTTCATCTGTGGCGACCGGCATGCCGGTCAGGATCTCCAGCTCGGTTTCATTCGGCATAAAGAAGTCGCACTTGCAGGCGTAAGCGATATCGAGATTTTCTACTGCGGGCGCCGGATTGAGGATGACGTTAATGCCGTGCTGGCGGGCAAAATCAATGGCGTAGTAGACCGTGTCCAACGGGATCTCCAGCTGCAGGATCATCAGCTGGCAGGCTTTTAACGCCTCGGCGGCGGCGTCGATATCTGCCGCTTTTAGCTGCTGATTTGCCCCTTTGACGATCAGGATGCGGTTTTGCGATTGCTCGTCGACGAAGATCGGCGCCACGCCGCTCGACATGCCTGGAGCCTGGGTGACAAAGCGCGTGTCCACGCCCTGCCGCTGCAGGTTAGCGACGGTCTCAGGCGCGAACAGGTCGTCGCCGACCTTGCTGACCATCATTACGCGCCCGCCCATCTTCGCGGCCGCCACCGCCTGGTTGGCCCCTTTCCCGCCGCAGCCGATGGCAAAATCTGGCGCTTCCAGCGTTTCGCCTGCTTTAGGCAGCTGGCTGGTATAGGTAATAAGGTCAACCATGTTTGACCCGATAACCGCGATGTCCATTGTTTACTCCCAGGTGAATTTGTCATGTTTTAATGTTATTAAATTCACATTATCAGCTTGTAAAAGTTAATAATGTGACAAAATTCACATCCCATCACTGCCATATAAACAAGCAGGCCAGCACTCATGGCGCACAATAAATGTGATTATTCTAACAAAAACGCTATTCAGGGGAGATTGCGGGCGATGGCGCGTCACCGATACGCAGCATCTTGTGTTTTCGAGGCGTGATTATGATCGGGTTAACAAACTCCTCCAATAAACAGGCTTCAGACCCTCAGAACCTGGGTGCAAAAGCCATAATTACGGGGGCATACACAAAGGCAGGAGACAACCATGAAGGAGTTAACTAAGGCAAATATAGACGAGTTCAAAAGCCACTTCTCAGGAGACGTGATCCTTCCTGACGATGCAGGCTACGACGAGGTGCGCCAGATCTGGAATGCCATGATCGACCGCAAACCCGCGTTGATTGTTCGCTGCACGACGCCTGAGGATGTGGTCCAGGCCACTGAATTTGGCCGCACGCAAGAGTGCCTCATCTCCATCCGCGGAGGTGGGCATAACATTGCAGGGAATGCCGTGTGCGATGGGGGTCTGATGATCGACCTTTCGCTGATGAAGGATGTGCAGGTAGACCTGGCTACCCGCAGGGCCAGCGTCGAGCCGGGCTGCACCCTTGCGGATTTTGATCGGGCCGTGCAGGCACATGGCCTTGCCACGCCGCTGGGCATTAATTCGACCACAGGCGTAGCCGGCCTGACGCTCGGTGGCGGGTTCGGCTGGCTGAGTCGCAAATATGGTATGACCATCGACAATCTCCTCTCCGCAGAGGTTGTCACGGCAGATGGCAGGCAACTGCATGCCAGCGAAGCGGAAAACGCGGATCTCTTCTGGGGGCTGCGGGGTGGTGGCGGCAACTTCGGCGTTGTGACTCGCTTTGAATTCCAGCTCCATCCCGTTGGACCCAACGTTCTGAGCGGGCTTATCGTCTTTCCGTTTGATCAGGCAAAGCGCGTGATCTCGCAGTTTGCCCGCTTCACCGAGACGATGCCGGAAGCGCTCAACGTCTGGCTGATCGCGCGCAAAGCGCCTCCGCTCCCTTTCCTGCCCGCAGAGCGTCACGGGACAGAGATCGTCGCGCTTGCGCTGTGCTATGTGGGCGATCCCCATGAAGGAGAGACGCTTATTGAGCCGCTGCGCGGGTTCGGCACGGTACTTGGCGAGCACATCGGTGTGCAGCCCTATACCGCCTGGCAGCAGGCCTTTGATCCGCTACTGGTAGAAGGGGCACGCAACTACTGGAAGTCGCATAACTTCTCGCAAATCAGCGACGGCGTTATCGATGCCATTATCGAATATGCGGCCAGATTGCCGTCACCTCACTGTGAGATATTTATCGGGACGATCGGAGGCCAGACCACCCGCGTTGCGCCTGACGCCATGGCCTACTCGAGCCGGGATGCCAGTTACGTAATGAACGTGCACGGTCGCTGGGAGACCGCCGCCGAGGATGAGCGCTGCATCGCCTGGGCGCGCGAATTCTTCGCTAAATCGCAACCCTTTGCCAGCGGCGGCGCCTACATCAACTTCCTGACTCAGGAGGAGAGCGAACGCATCGCCTTTGCTTACGGTGCGACCTATAACCGGCTCGTGGAGATCAAGAATAAGTACGACCCGACCAACCTCTTCCGGATGAACCAAAACATCAAGCCGGTATGAGACCCGCTATTGCGCCTGACGACGGTACGTGGCCAGCTCGCGGAGGCTAAACGTCAGGCGCAGTACGGATATCGCCTTTATCCTCCTTCTTTGGGTGTGGCGGGACGGTCAGAAACGATTACGGTAAGGATCCCTGCCAGCACCAGCAGGGTAGCAATAACGATTCTGGCATCCGGTAGCTCCCCGAGAAACAGCGCGCCTCCCAGCGCAGCCAGGCAGGGTACGCTCAGCTGAAGCGTGCTGGCGGTGGAGGAGGCAATTTCACGTAAAATGGCATACCACAGGACATAGGCCATCCCCGACGTCACGCCGCCCGAAACCAGCGCGAGCATGACGCCCCACTTGTCGGCTGATATGTGGCCCGGCAAAAGCAGAAGCAGGAGCGCAGCCACCGGCACGCTCAGCAGAAAATTACCGGTCGTCGCGCCAGCCGGTTCCGTTACGCTTTTCCCGCGCACTGAATAGGCTCCCCACGCCAGACCAGAGGCAATCATCATCACCGCATGCGTAGCCGAAGGCATGCTGGCACCCGGCAGCAGCAGTACCGCAATGCCTGTAATGGCGATAAGCATACCGGCCATCTTACGCGGTCCCATCCTTTCACCCTGCATCGTGCCCGCTATCACCATGTAGATCTGCACCGCACCGAACAGCAGCAGTGCGCCAACAGCGGCATCAAGGTGAACATAGGCGAAGGAAAAGAGGAAAACGTATGTTGTCAGCAGCAGGGTATTCACCAGATTCCAGCGTATGCTGCGGTAGCCGCGTGCTGCCAGCAGGAAGAGCAGCAGCACAAGCGCGCCACTGCCCAGCCGAAGGGCGCTGAAAGTTTCCGGATCGGCATGCCCTTCCCGCAGCGCAATGCGACACAGTACGGAATTCGCGGCAAATGCCATCAGGGTAAAAGCAATAAGCACCCATTTTCTCATCGGTTTCTCCCCTGTCACCTCACTGTGCCACGGTTGGATCCAGGCTCCTGTGAAAGCGCCTCAGGAGCGGGACAGTTTCAGGCTAATTTACGCGCATCAGGGTGCAGCTGCAAAAACGTCAGCTCAGGGCAGCGGCCGCCTTTTCTCGTCGGGACAGATGCCAGCCGGCTGAACCTCCTGCTCACCCGGCCAGAAAGGCTAAACTCTGTTGATGCTACGCCGGGACGCGCCAGCCCTGTGGTCAGGGTGTTCGCGACCCGTGAGGCGACGTTGAAAAAACTGACCCTGGAAAGCCCTGGCGTTTATGCCGTGCTGGGTCACCCTTATTAAACATGAAGCAGAGAGGCGGCTTGCGCTATGAAAGCCCAGATGCTGGAACAGATTAAAGGAAAGCTGATCGTCTCCTGCCAGGCGCTGGAAGACGAGCCGTTGCACAGTGCCTGGATTATGTCGCGCATGGCCCTGGCCGCCTTTCAGGGCGGCGCGGCGGCTATCAGGGCTAACAGCGTTGTCGATATCCAGAAAATTATGGAAACCGTTGACCTGCCGGTTATCGCTATCCTCAAGCGGGATTACCCGGGGAGTGACGTGTTTATTACGGCAACCCTTCAGGAAGTCGATGAGCTGATGGTGGCAAAGCCGCCCATGATTGCCATGGACGCGACCCTGCATACCCGCCCGGGCGAACTTCAGTTACCCGAACTGGTCGCCGCAATACGCGCCCGCTACCCGGAGCTGTTACTCATGGCTGATATCGCAACGGTTGAGGAAGCCCGACACGCCGCACTGCTCGGCTTTGACTGTGTGGGTACCACCTTGCAGGGCTATACCCCGGAGACAAAAGGGAAAAGCCTGGCGGATCATCATTATGCCTTTCTGCGGGAAGTGATCGAAGCCGTCAGGGTTCCCGTCATTGCGGAAGGTAATGTGGCGACGCCAGAAATGGCGGCGGAGTGCCTGAAACTGGGCGCTCATGCGGTGGTGGTGGGCGGAGCCATTACGCGCCCCCAGCACATTACTCGCCGCTTTGTCGACGCCATGATTCAGCCCACTCAGCTACAGTGACAGGCCGTTTTTTCCCACAGTAGTAGTCATCTTTTGATATCCAACCCTTTACAGCGCCAGCTGCATGGCTCGCGCTGTCTTTGTCATTTTCCTTTTCTCTCACCCCACTGTGCATTGTCTATTTTGTGATCTGGATTGTAGTACTATTTTAATTGTTAGCACTACAATGCTTGCATAGTGACCTGCAACCCGACAGCTGTAGCAGTGCGATTTAGCGGCCGATGGCGGTAAAGTACCCGCAACGTTACTCAACCGCATGGAACATTATGAAAGACGATATCAGCAAAACGGACCGCATCATTCTGACCTTAGGCGAAGAGATTGTGTCGGGTAAATATACCCCTGGCGCCCCTTTACCTGCTGAAGCCGAGCTGTGCGAGCAGTTCAGTACCTCCCGAAACATTATTCGCGAAGTGTTTCGAGCGCTGGTGGCCAAACGGCTGATTGAAGTGAAGCGCTACCGCGGGGCCTTTGTTACGCCGCGCAACCAGTGGAATTTTCTCGACAGCGATGTGCTGCAGTGGTCGCTGAAACACGATCAGGACCCACGCCTGATTGCCGCCATGAATGAAGTGCGCAATCTGGTTGAGCCGCAGATTGCCCGCTGGTCGGCGGAACGCGCCACCTCCAGCGATTTAGCCAAAATCGAGGCGGCGCTAAACGATATGGTCACGCACCATCACGACCGCGAGGCGTTTAACCAGGCGGATATCCGTTATCACGAAGCCGTGCTGGAGTCCGTGCACAACCCGGTGTTGCAGCAGCTCAGCATCGCCATCAGCTCACTGCAGCTGGCGATATTTGAGCGCACCTACATGCCGGACAGCAGCAACATGCCCACTACCCTGCGTGAGCATAAGGTCCTGTTTGATGCCATCCGCCATCAGAAACCTGATGAGGCTGAGCAGGCGGCACTGACCATGATCGCCAGCTCAACCCGACGACTAAAGGACATCAATTGAACAGCTATATCGCCATCGACTGGGGCTCCACTAACCTGCGAGCCTGGTACTACCGTGACGGCGTTTGCCAGCAGGCGCGTCATTCCGAATCGGGGATCACGCGCCTGAATGGCAGAACGCCGGCGGAGGTTTTTACGGCGGTCACCGAGGGCTGGCCGGTTAACGCGTTGCCCGTGGTTATGGCAGGCATGGTCGGCAGCAATGCTGGCTGGCTGAATGCGCCCTATCTGCCCTGCCCGGTTTCGCTGAATGATATCGCCTCGCGCCTGACTCGGATGGAAAAGCGCGGCTGGATAGTGCCGGGTCTGAGCATGCATGACGAGGATAATTCTAATGTTATGCGTGGTGAGGAAACGCAGCTGCTGGGTGCCGCTCAGCTTTGTCCCGCTGCTTATTACGTTATGCCCGGCACGCACTGCAAATGGGTCAGAGAGGAGCAACAGCGGATCGTGGCGTTCCGCACGGTGATGACCGGGGAACTGCATCATCTTCTGCTTAACCACTCTTTAATTGGGGCTGGTTTACCCGAACAGGTGGCAGACGCAGAGGCGTTTCGTCAGGGGCTGGAAACAGGCACCAACGATCGCAGCATTTTGAGCCGGTTATTTGAAGTCCGGGCGGCGCATGTACTGGGCGTGCGGCCACGCGAAACGGTCAGCGATTTTCTTTCCGGTTTGCTGATTGGTCATGAGGTCGCACTGATGGCGGAGACCTTTATCCAGGAAAAGAATACCTCGTTAACCCTTATCGCCGGCAGTTCACTGGCCGATCGCTATCTGCAAGCGATGGTTTTTAGCGGACTGCCCGCTCAGCTGCTGGACGGCGATCAGGCTTTCCAGCATGGAATCAGGAGCATTGCCAATGAACTGGATTACTAAGCTGCCGCTTATCGCTATCTTGCGCGGCATTCGTCCTGAAGAGGTTGAGGAGCATGTCGGCGCGCTGATTGAGGCGGGCTTTGACGCTGTCGAGATCCCGCTTAATTCGCCAGAGTGGGCGCAGAGTATTGCCAGCCTGGTCACCGCTTTTGGCGACAAAGCGCTGATCGGCGCGGGCACCGTGCTGGAGCCAGAACAGGTAGAGCAGCTGGCGGAGATCAACAGCAGGCTGGTGGTGACGCCAAATACAGACGCCACCGTGATCCAACGCGCTGTGGAGAAAGGCATGACGGTGGCGGCGGGCTGCGCCACGGCCTCAGAAGCCTTTGCTGCGCTGAAAGCCGGGGCTCAGGCGCTGAAAATTTTTCCCTCCTCCGCCTTTGGACCCGATTACATCAGGGCGCTGAAAGCCGTGCTGCCTGCGAATGTGCCGGTTTTCGCCGTCGGCGGCGTCACGCCGGAAAATCTTCATGCGTTTCTGGCTGCAGGCTGCGTGGGCGCAGGACTGGGCAGCGATCTTTACCGCCCGGGCCAGCCGGTATCACGCACCGCAGAGCAGGCACGCGCTTTCGTTGCAGCCTATAAGGAAGCCGTAAAATGAAAATCACCAGATTGACCACGTACCGTTTACCGCCACGCTGGATGTTTCTGAAGATTGAAACCGATGAAGGCGTGACGGGCTGGGGGGAACCGGTCATTGAGGGCCGGGCCAAGAGTGTCGAAACGGCTGTCCATGAGCTGTCAGACTACCTCATCGGTCAGGACCCGGCGCGCATTAACGATTTGTGGCAGGTTATGTATCGTGGCGGATTTTACCGTGGCGGCCCGATCCTGATGAGCGCAATAGCCGGTATTGATCAGGCGTTATGGGATATTAAAGGCAAAGTGCTGGGCGTCCCGGTCTGGCAACTGCTTGGCGGCCAGGTGCGTGACGCCATCAAAGCCTACAGCTGGGTTGGCGGCGATCGTCCCGCAGAGGTGATTGCCGGTATCCATAAACTGCGCGAGATCGGTTTCGATACCTTTAAGCTCAACGGCTGCGAAGAGATGGGCATCATCGACAGCGCGCGTAAGGTCGATGCGGCAGTCAGTACCGTCGCTCAGATTCGCGAGGCGTTTGGCAATGAGATCGAATTTGGCCTGGATTTTCACGGTCGCGTCAGTGCACCGATGGCAAAAATCCTGATTAAGGAGCTGGAGCCCTACCGCCCGCTGTTTATTGAAGAACCGGTGCTGGCCGAGCAGGCGGAGTACTACCCTCGCCTTGCGGCGCAGACGCATCTGCCGATCGCGGCGGGTGAACGCATGTATTCCCGTTTTGAATTCAAGCGCGTACTGGAAGCGGGCGGCCTGGCGATCCTCCAGCCCGATCTTTCCCACGCGGGCGGCATTACCGAGTGCTTTAAAATCGCCGCGATGGCGGAAGCGTATGACGTGGCACTGGCTCCTCACTGTCCGCTGGGTCCGCTTGCCCTTGCCGCCTGTCTGCATGTGGATTTTGTTGCGCGCAATGCGGTGTTTCAGGAGCAAAGCATGGGCATTCACTACAACCAGGGTGCAGAGCTGCTGGACTATGTTGTCAACAAGGAGGACTTCTCGATCACAGGCGGGCACTTCTCACCGTTGAACAAACCCGGCCTCGGCGTGGAAATCAACGAGCCGCTGGTGGCTGAGCGCAGTCAGCACGCCCCCGACTGGCGTAATCCGCTCTGGCGGTTCCCGGACGGCAGCGTCGCCGAGTGGTAAAGCTTTCTCCTGAAGCCGGTAGATCCTACAACCTGCTACCGCAACGACGGCTTCGGAGATGATAAAAAATTACCTCTTAACCTACCCTGCGTGAGCTGCGGGCGCGCTTTCTGCTGCCCAAATCCGGCAAAACGCTTAACGAGGTCGACACGATGAACACCGATCTGTACGCCACTACTCTCCGACAGTTAAATACAAAAATTATTCCTTTTATCGTCATCTGTTATTTCGTTGCCAATCTGGACAAGACCAATATTTCTATTGCCGCGCTGCAAATGAATGCCGATTTAGGCCTTTCAGCCAGCATGTACGGTCTTGGGGTCGGCATGTTTTATGTTTCCTATATTTTGTTCGAGATCCCAAGCAATGTGATCATGACCAAAGTCGGGGCACGCCGCTGGATTGCGCGCATCATGGTGACCTGGGGCATTGTCAGTATGGGCATGGCGTTTGTGAACAGCGCGAATCAGCTCTACGTGATGCGCTTCTTACTGGGTATGGCGGAAGCCGGTTTTGCCCCTGGCATCATCTACTATATCTCCTGCTGGTTCCCGAAAAGTAACCGCGCCCGCGCCATGTCTTTCTTCTATATGGGTTCCGTCGCTGCTTCGATTATTGGCCTGCCGATTTCCGGCGCGCTGCTGAATATGCACGGGATCGCTGATGTGGCCGGCTGGCGCTGGTTATTTGCGCTGGAGGGTTTCCCTGCCATCGCGCTCGGCTTTTTGGTGCTATGGCGTCTTCCCGATACGCCTGACCAGGCGACGTGGCTTACCCCGCAGCAAAAATCCTGGCTTCGCCAGCGTCTGCAACAGGACAACGCCGGAGTGGAGATCGGTAAAAATCACTCCTGGCTGAGCGCACTGAAAAACAGAACCGTGCTGCTGCTGAGCCTGGTCTGGTTTCTGCAGGCGTTCGGCTCAATCGGTATCACGCTGTTTATGCCGCTAATCGTCAAAAGCATGGCGGCCGGTCAGAGCAACGTGGTTATCGGCCTGCTTTCCGCGGTTCCGTTTGGGCTGGCCTGCCTGTTTATGTATCTCAACGGCCGCCATTCTGACCGCACCCATGAGCGATCGTGGCATATGGGGCTGCCTTTGATCTTCTCTGGCCTGGCGCTGACTGTGGCAGTCTATTCCGGCAACCTGTTAGTCTCTTACTTGCTGCTGGTGCTCACCGTCGGCTTTAACTTTGCACTGACACCCGTTTTCTGGGCGGTCACCACGGAAAAACTGGCCGGCGTGGCCGCCGCCGCGTCTATTGCCTTTATCAATACCGTGGCGAATTTTGTCGGTCTGGGGTTACCGCCAGTGCTCGGGAAAATTAAAGATGTGACGAACAGCTATCACTACGGCCTGCTCATCGTTGCCGTTGCGCTGATTATCGGCGGGGTGATCGCTATTCTTGTCTCACGCCCCTCGCGCAGTGAACTGAAGCCGCTTCCCCAGAGTGAAGCCGGTCGCTGAAATGGTCATTAACGTTCTGGAAGCACGGTGTTGCGCTATGCACTGGCACGCTTAATCAGGTGCCCTTGCATAATGACGCGTTCCGGTGCGGAGTGAGGCCGCTCAATTTTTTGCAGCACCAGCCTGCAGGCGTTACGGCCAATATCACGTGAAGGCTGCGCCAGGGTGGTCAGCGGGGGCGTCACCATCTCCGCCAGCTCCGTGCCGTCAAAACCGGCGACGGCAATATCGCCAGGCACGCTGTATCCGGCCGCCTGAATGGCGGCCATCGCCCCGGCCGCCAGCGTATCGGAGACCGCAAACACCGCATCCGGGCGCTCGTCACTCGCTAACAGCGCCATCATGGCTTGCCTGCCCGCACTGAAGCTCAGTTCGCTGGCATAGCTAATCGCCTGCCACGCCAGCTGATGTCGCGCCAGCTCCTGTAAATACCCCTGCTGCCGCAGCTGGGCATATTTATAGCTGAGATCGTGGTTAATCAGCGCAATGCGCTGGCAGCCTTTATCAGCCAGATAGCGCACGACCTGCTGTGAGGCGTCGCTGTCGTTAATGCCGACGCAGGAGACTTCCCCGGCATCGGCATATTCGGCGCACTGCACCCAGGGCGCGCTGGCAATCAGGTGGCTCAGCTCCGGGAGTTTGCTGAAGGCATCCATGGTGATGATGCCATCCACCATTTTTCCGGAAAGTAGCTGGAGGCTGGAGCGGGAGCGCTCAATGTCCGAGCCGGAGTTGCAAAGCAGAATGCGATAGCCGTTCTTCTCAGCCTCTTCTTCGATGCCTTTCACCACTTCGGCACAGAACGGGTTGGAAATATCAGAAACCATCACCAGCAGCATGGAGCTGCGGGCCGTGCGCAGCTGGCGCGCCAGAAGGTTGGGCTGGTAGTTGCTCTCTTTAATGACCTGCAGCACTTTCTCGCGATTGATATCTTTTACCGTATCGCTGTTATTCAATACGCGCGACACCGTCGCGACAGACACGCCCGCCAGACGAGCGATTTTTTGAATGGACATGGCACAACTCAGGCTGAATCAGGTGATAAGCAGGCTACCATAAATCGGCGTGAACACTAAGTTAGCCCGGCCTGCGCGCGGCATCCCGGGCTAAAGGCCAGGCGTTAACGCTGACCCAGCGCTGCTGCTGATGGCTCTGCACAATCGCATCAACGATGGCCATGACCTGGGCGCCCTCATGGAAGGTGGCGAAGCCAGCATCCTGCCGCGCGGGCGGCGTGCCCTGCTCCACGGCCAGGTAAAACTGCTGCATCATGGCGCGGAACGCGTCGGGCCAGCCTTCAATGTGCCCGCCAGGAAAGCGCGCCCGGCTGGCCACGTCCGGATTCATCAAAGCAGGATCGTCAGACAACAGCTGGTTGGCCTTGTGACGGTGCCCTAGCCAGAGTTGCTGCGGCGTTTCCTGATCCCAGGCCAGCGCGCCAAGGCTGCCGTTGACTTCCAGGCTGAGGCGGTTTTTACGACCGGCGGCAACCTGCGACACGCTGAAGCTGCCTTTGCTGCCGTCGTCAAAGCGGAACAGCACAAAGCCCATATCTTCCGTGGTGACTTCGCGGGATTCATACTGCGCTTCCTCACCCTGCGCACCAAAGGTCGCCGCGCCAGACAGACTCGCCTTCCGCGTCGGCCAGACAATCGACAGATCGGCCATCACTTCGACGATTTTGCGTCCGGTGACGAACTGGATGGTATCGCACCAGTGTGAACCAATATCCGCCACGGCACGCGACGCGCCGCCCTTGTCGGCATCGACGCGCCAGTTGTAATCGGTCTCTTCCAGCATCCAGTCCTGCAGGTAACTGCCTTGCGCCGAGAACAGCCGTCCCAGCTGCTGATAGCGCACCATGCTTGCGGCCTGCTGCACCATGGCAAACTGGCGGTAAACAAAGCTGACGCCGTGCACTATGCCCGCCTGTTCGGCAAGATCGACCAGTTCACGGGCTTCATCCAGGGTCATGCACAGCGGCTTTTCTGAAAACAGATGCTTACCGGCCCGGATAATCTGCCGGTTTATCGCGGCGTGCAGGTGGTTCGGCGTACAGTTATGGACGGCCTCCAGCCCATCGTGTTGCAAAAACGCGTCGACGTCGCTGTAGGCGTGCGGCACGTTCAGCGCCGCCGCGCGTGACGCCGCGACGCGCTGGCTCGAATCACATATTGCCACCACGTTGATGTTGCCCAGGCGGCGTAGCGCCTCAATATGCGCCGGCCCGATGAAACCGGTGCCGATAATCCCGACGTTAATCATCTGAGACTCCGTATGTCAGGCCAAGCTGGGCACGCGCGCCTGCAACGTCGCCGCGTTGTGCAGCAAAATCATCAAAGGAATGCGTGGCTACCGGAATGATGTGGCGCTGAATAAATTCGGCCCCTTCGCGGGCACCGGTCTCACTCTCTTTCAGGCAGCACTCCCACTCCAGCACCGCCCAGCCGTCATAGTCGTACTGGGCCAGCTTGCTGAAGATGCCGTTAAAGTTGACCTGGCCGTCGCCCGGCGAGCGGAAGCGCCCGGCGCGGTCAACCCAGCGCTGATAGCCGCCGTAGACCCCGCTGCGGCCGTTGGTCAGGTACTCGGCGTCTTTAACGTGGAACGCTTTAATACGCGGATGATAGAGATCGATAAACTGCAAATAGTCGATGTGCTGCAGCAGCAGATGGCTGGGATCGAACAGAATGTTGCAGCGCGGATGGCCATCCACCGCAGCCAGAAAACGCTCAAAGGTGACGCCATCATGCAGATCTTCGCCCGGATGAAGTTCAAAGCAGACGTCGACGCCGTGGCGATCAAATTCATCTAACACGGGCCTCCAGCGGCGCGCCAGCTCGGCAAACGCCTCCTCCAGCAACACCGGATTGTGCGGCGGCCAGGGATAAACATAAGGCCAGGCGAGCGAACCGGAAAAGGTTGCGTGCGCGCGCAACCCGAGCTTCGCCGATGCCGCCGCCGCCTTTTTCACCGTCTCAATGGCCCATGCCGTGCGCTTCGCGTTGTCACCGCGCACATGCGCCGGCGCGAAGCCGTCGAAGGCCGCATCATGGGCCGGATGCACCGCAATCAGCTGCCCTTCAAGATGTGTCGACAACTCGCTAATTACCAGACCATATTTCGCCAGCAAGGCCGTGACCTCATCGCAATAGGCCTGGCTGGCGGCGGCGCGCGCCAGGTCAAATATCGCGGGATGGTTACAGGGGATCTGCAGTGCCCGATACCCCATTCCAGCCGCCCATTGCGCCAGCCCTTCCAGCGAATTAAACGGGGCCTGCTGCCCGATAAACTGCGAAAGAAAAATACCCGGTCCTTTTAACGTTTTCACGTACACCTCCAGTTAATCAAACCGCTTCATCCCGATATTTAAAGGTGAAGAGGAAAAGCATGGCGATTGCCGCCGCCGCAATGGCGGGGATCCACCAGAATGTTGCCCAGCTTTCTGCCGTGCCCTGGCCCGCGATCAGCCTGTTATAGAGCGCGCCGGAAATTTGCGAGCCCAGCAGCATGCCGATGCCGTAGGTGAACATCACCACCATGCTCTGCGCCTGGCCTTTCACTTTCTCGCCCGCGATACGGTCGGTGTAGATAAAACCCACCACGAAGAAGAAGTCATAACAAATCCCGTGCAGCAGAATGCCCAGATAGATCAACGCGCGCCCCTCATCGCTCATGCCCATCGCAAACAGCGCATAACGCACAAACCAGGCCAGCATGCCCACCAGCAGCATGTATTTCACGCCGAGGCGGCGGAACAGTAACGGGATGACCAGCATGAAGAAGATTTCAGACATCTGACCAAAGGACATGGCGGTGCTGACGTTGGTGACACCGGCATCAGCAAGCCATGACGCGGTGTAGGCGTAATAGGTACCCAGCGGAATGGAGATCAGCGTGGCGCACAGCGCGAAGACAAAAAAGTGGCGGATTTTGAGCAGTGCAAAGGCATCCGCGCAGAACAGGTCGCGTACCTTTAAGGGCATGCCCCTGGCGGGCGCAGGCGTATGGGGCAGCGTCAGGCTGTAGATGGCCAGCGCCACAGAGCAGGCAGCCGCCAGCGTGAAGACAGATGAACTGGCAGAAATACCGGTGAAGCCAATAAAAATACCCGCCACAATCCAGCCGATGGTGCCAAACACCCGTACGATCGGGAAACTTTTGTCGCTGCTGGCCAGGCTGTGGAAGGCGATGTTATTGGCAAGCGCCAGGGTAGGCATAAAACACAATGTATACCCAAACAACAGCCCTATCAGCAACACGCCGTTTTGCGCCGCCAGTGCAGCAGGGACAAACCAGAGGATCGCCGCGCCCGCCAGGTTCATCACCGCCATCACTTTCTGCGACGGGAAAAACCGGTCCACCAGCATCCCCAGCACAAAGGGGGAGAGAATCGACGCAATCGGCCCCGCTGAAAACGCGTCGCCAATAAGCAATGACATGTCGTGCTGTGTCATCACCAGTCCGAGCGTCACCGACCAGCTTCCCCAGATAAAAAACTGCATGAACATCATCAAAGAGAGACGGGGGATCAGTAACCGCTGCTGTTTCACTGCGCTTTCATTACCTGTGACTGCCGTATTCATACAGACCTCACATAAAAAGTAATCGATTACATTCCGGATTAGCGTTTAAAGTAATCGATTACAAAAAAGGATGCTGCCGTTTTGATCACAATTTAGTCATCACCTGCACCCTTTGCCTTTCACGCTGGGAAAAAAGAAAGTTTATCTGTGAAGGCTGCTGCCAGCCGTGTCTGCCTGCGGTTCATTAAGCGGCGGTCTCCGCCGCTGGGCCGGTCCAGAGACCGACAGCCAGCAAAACTATGACTTTTTGCTGGCTGAACCCGGCTCGGAAATGATCCGATGCCGCTGTGCTTTTTGCGATTCGCTCTGTATGCGGTTAAGCACGTCCCCTTCGTGTTCAGTTTCATCATCGCCGTAGACATATTCATGGCCGCTCATCAGCGCATACCAGGCGCGCTCGGCCACCTCTTCAGGTTTGGTTGGCTGAGAGGCCCCCACGGTCGTATCACTCTGCCCGGCGTTTTTGAAGAAGTTAGTCTCCGTCGCACCTGGCATAAGCAGGGTCATATTCAGACCGCTTCCTCTCAGCTCATTGCGGATGGCCCAGAAAAAAGAGTTCACAAAGGCTTTGGACGCGCCATAAATGGCCTCGAAGGGGATGGGTGCCGTGCCGGAGACCGACGAGGTCATCAGCACATGCCCACCGCCACGCTTGATCATGTCCGGCAGGAAAATTTTAGACATATGCACGTAAGAATCGATATTGAGACGAATAAGCTGAAGCTCTTTCTGCAGATCGGTTCCGCCAATAAAGCGTCCGCCCAGCCCCTGCCCGGCGTTGATGACCAGTGCATCGATATGATGCCCCTCCTCATCAATCCGCTTCTTCAGCGATTCTATTTCTTCATACTTGCTGAGATCGGCGGAGAAGGCATGCACGGCACCGCCAGACTGACGAAGCACCTCACATGCGCCGTTGAGTTTTTCCTCATTTCTTGCCACGGCAATAATATCGTAGCCATTACGGGCAAATATTTTCGCCAGCGCGAATCCAATCCCGTTTGACGCCCCGGTAATAAAAGCCAGCTTGTTACTCATGACGCGCTCCTTATTCTGAAAATTTTCACAACAAGCCTGGCAGGAAATGCCAGCCTGTGAAGAAGGAAAGCGGCGAAAAGCCCTCGTCCAACGATGAATCAATAAAAAAGTTAACATCGTAAAGATGAATTCATTGAGCCAGATTTCATGCGCGATTGAGTCAGATACGGCGTGTTTCTGCGCTGCATTTGCCGCTCTCTCATTCGCCCGCTACGCTTTGTGCGTACCTTTTTTCACCAGGAGAAGCTTATGAAACAGCTGGTAATGATTTTTTTACTGGGCATTGGCGCGGTCAGCGTGACGGCCTGCGCACCCCGCCCGAATGACGCACCGCCGCCGCCACACGCGCCCAGCGGGCAACAACCACCCGGTGCGCCAGGCGGTAGCGGCCCGGTCGGTCAGCCCCAGTCCTGAAGTGAAAAAGGTAATAAAAACGTAAGCGCCCAGCATAACCGTCGGGCTTTGCTACGCTTTACAGAGTGCTAACCCAAAGGAGACGAACTATGTCAGGAAAAATCGAAGATACCGTAAAAGAAGTTGCCGGTGCCGCTGAGCAGCAGTGGGGCGAAGCCACCGATTCTCCGCGTCACCGCGTTCGTGGCGCTGCGCGTCGTTATTCTAACCAGGCGTCCTATGCTGCGCGCGACGCAGCGGACTGCATCAAAGATCAGGTTCAGTCAAATCCGCTGGCTGGCCTGGCCGTAGCCGGTGCCGTCGGCGTGTTTATCGGCTTCCTGCTGGGACGTAAATAATCCAGCACGCCTCCTCGCGCCATGCGAGGAGGCCGGAAAGGGACGCTTGTCCCTTCCCTTCCTTCTGTTCCATGCCCTTATTTCAGCTGCTGCCGTAAAATAGTCATACGGCCTTCCAGCGCACGCGCAATGGCTTTCTGCCGGTAAGGCGTCAGTTTGCGCCACTCCTGCGCCTCTTTCCGGGTGCGGCCACATCCTTCGCACCAGCCGCTTTTCCCGTCAAACACGCATAAATCGATGCAGGGCGATTTTACAGCCATGAGGTACCTTCTTTGTTGTGTGGCCAGTTGCAAACCGGCAACGTGCGCCGTAATATTTATCCTCATATACTATACCCCAGTATAGATAATTAGAAGGAGCTTCCATGGCACATGTCCTTAAACACCAAAAGAGCCTGCTGACACGCGTCCGGCGTATTAAAGGCCAGGCGGCCTCGCTGGAAACAGCGCTGGAATCGGGCGAGGAGTGCCTGAAAGTCTTGCAACAGGTCGCGGCGGTTCGTGGGGCTGTCAACGGCCTGATGAGCGAACTGCTGGAAGGGCATATTCGTGAACATCTGATGAATGAACATGCCACGGCGCAGGAACGGAGCGACGATCTCGACGAGATTGTGGCAGTGATCCGCTCTTATCTTAAATAGGCAGACTGGAGCCGCGCTGACATGCGGGCTCAGGCGATTAACGGGAAAAACGGTGCTCTGGCTTATCTCAAAATACGCAATTACCGCGTTTATGGTGGTACTGATTTCAGAAACGGCGAAACGCAGCGACCGGCTGGGTGGATTGCTCGCTGCGCTGCCGCTGGTGACCGTACTGGTGCTGATCTGGATGAAGCTGGAAGGAGAGGCGCAGGAGAAAATTGCCGCCCATGCCTGGTACACTTTCTGGTATGTGGTGCCCACGCTGCCGATGTTTATCCTCTTCCCTTTTCTCTACCAGCGTACCGGTTTCTGGCCAACGCTGGGCATCTCCTGCGTGATGACCATTGTGCTCTTCGCGCTGTGGGCGATATTGCTGAAGCGCTTTGGGATTGCCTTAATATAGGCGTGGCTACAGCCGCTGCTGATGATCGGTTTTATTCAGCGTCATCAGCGCCGGGATGCTGACCAGCGCCGTCGCCATCACATACCAGGCCGGGATATCCAGATTGCCGGTCTGCTTCATTAGTCCGGTAATGATCAGCCCGGCACAGCCGGAAAACAGCGCGTTCGACAGCGAATAGGCCAGCCCAAGCCCTGTGTAGCGCACATGGGTCGGAAACATCTCGGCCAGCATCGCAGGACCCGGCCCGGCCAGCAGCCCGACAATGCCGCCCGCGATAAACACCACCAGCGCGCTGACCGCCAGCGATGTGGTTTCACCCTGCAAGATTTTCAGCAGCGGGAATGTCAGCAGCAGGATCAGCACGCTGGCGGCCACCATCACGCGCCGCCGCCCAATTTTGTCGCTGAGCCAGCCTGCGGGAATAATGGTGGCGGCAAAACCCAGGTTAGAAATCACCGCGATAAGCAGCGCCTGGTTAAAGCCGGTATGCAGCGCCGATTGTAAGTAAGTGGGCATGATCACCAGCCAGGTGTAGCCCGCCGCCGACCAGAGCATGACGCGCGCAATCGCCAGCAAAATAGTTTTTAGCGTCTGGCCGACGCTGGCGCGCTGAGGCTGCTGCTGCTGGCGGATAAAGCTCGGCGTCTCCTCCATGCTCAGGCGCAGCCACAGCGCAATCAAGCCGAGCGGCAGCGCCAGCAAGAAGGGAATGCGCCAGCCCCAGCCCAGCATCGCCTCGGCGCTCAGCAGCCCGGAGAGCAGCGCCACCACGCCCGCGCCCGCCAGCAGCCCCAGCGCCACGGTGAACGATTGCCATGCGCCGTAAAGCCCGCGCTTACCTGGCGGCGCAAACTCAGTCATCAGCGACACCGCGCCGCCATATTCGCCGCCCGCGAACAGCCCTTGCAGAATGCGCAGGCCGGTGAGGATCAGCGGTGCGGCGATGCCCAGCGTAGCCTGGGTCGGCACCAGGCCAATCAGCGTGGTCGCCAGCGTCATCAGCAGCAGTACCGCGATCAGCGTCGGTTTACGGCCAATACGGTCGCCGATGCGGCCAAAGATAATCGCGCCGAGCGGGCGAAAAAAGAAGGCGATAGCGAACGAAGCGTAGGTCAGTATCAGGCTGCTGAGCGGCGATGCGCCCTGTAGCTGGAAAAAATTCTGCGCAATCAGCGTGGCAAGAAAGCCATAAACGGCAAACTCATACCATTCAATAAAATTGCCGACCGATCCGGCAATCAATGCGCGTCGCTGGCGCTGCGCCAGCAGCTGAGGGTTCTCCACAGACGTATCCTTAATGACAGGCCGCTCGATGGGGCAAGTATAGAATTTCGTCGCGCGTTCGGCCTCAGCGCGCCATAAAGCGGCGCGGTTTTTCCATGCGGAACCCCAGCCCAATCAGGCGACCAAAGACAAAACGCAAAAAGGGCCACTTACGCAGGATGCCCGGCATCGGGTTTTTGCCGCCCGTGTCGGGCCGTTTGCGGCTCATTTTGATTTGCAGAAACTGCGTGGCCACGGTGGGAAACTGCCGCCGCTTCTGCACGCGCGCCAGATCGCGCAGCCTTACCCTGCCGCGCCGCAGTGGCTCAGTGAGATAGTTGGCGGCCGCCACCGCATCATGAATCGCCAGATTGACGCCCACGCCGCCAATGGGCGACATGGCGTGCGCGGCATCACCGATGCACAGCAGGCCGGGCTTCATCCACTTCTCCAGCCGGTCGATGCGTATCGACAGCAGCCGGATCTGCGACCAGTCACGGAGGGTGTCCAGCCGTTCGGCGCTAAACGGCGCAACGCTGGCGATGCGCTGCTTCAGCGCGGCTATCCCTGTATGTTGTAACGATTCAAACTCGCCTTTCTGAATGGTAAAGCCGCACTGCCAGTAATCGCCGCGATCGATGACGATAAAATTATTGCGCGGCCCGCTATGGCCGGTCCCCATTGTCGGGTCCTCCGGCTGCTTCTCCAGCCGGAACCAGATGACATCGCGCGGTGCGCCAAACGACTGGCCCACCAGCCCCGCTTTCTCCCTGACCGCTGAATGCCGGCCGTCCGCGCCGATCACCAGCTGCGCACGGATGGCGAGCGGCTCCCCGTTGTGCAGCGCGGTCACCCCGCACACGCGGCCCTGCTCCACCATAAGATCGCTGAGCGCCGTCGACTGCAATAGCGTAAAGCCGGGAAAAGCGGCGCATTCGCTGGCGAGAAAGTTAAGGAAATCCCACTGCGGCATAAAAGCGATAAAGCGGCAGCGCACCGGCAAACGCGAAAAGTCGGCCATCGTCACCGCTTCGCCGCCCATTTCGGCCTGCAACTTCTCTGCGCGCTGGTGCGGCAGCGCCAGCAGCTTATCCAGCAGGCCGAGATGGTGCATCACCTCCAGCGTTGAGGGATGAATGGTGTCGCCGCGAAAATCGCGCAGGAAATCGGCGTGCTTTTCAATGACCACAACCTGCAGGCCAGCGCGCGCCAGCAGGTAGCCGGTCATCAGCCCGGCCGGGCCGCCGCCGACAATGCAGCAGTCGGCGGAGAGAGTATGTGATGGCATAAAAACTCCTCGGTTATCGCCAGACAGTGTAGGCCAGCTGTCAGCCATAAAGTACAGACCGACTGCGGGGATATTGCCGTCTGGCTTGAACGATCCCGCCTGGCTGCCAGGCTTAAAGGTAACTTCAACACCCCCATACTAAGGAGAGAGCATGTCGAGATTTAGCGGAAAAGTCGTCGTTGTTACCGGAGCGGGATCGGGTATTGGTCAGGCCACGGCGCAACAGTTTTCCCGTGAAGGCGCTGCGGTGGTGCTGGTCGGCAGAACCCAGGAAAAACTGGAAAAAACCCTTGCCCTGCTGACGGCGGGCGATCATCTGGTCGCGCCATGCGACGTCGCGGAAGTTGACCAGGTCAAGGCGCTGCGCGACCGCGTGGCGGAAAAATATGGCCGCGTCGACGTGCTGGTGAACAACGCGGGCAGCGTGGTGCAGGGTCGTATCCACGAGGTGCAGCCAGACGACTGGCACAAGCTGATGAAGGTCGATCTGGATGGCGTCTACTACTGTATTCACCACTTTATGCCTGACCTGCTCAAAACCCGAGGCAACGTGGTCAATATCTCGTCGGTGTCTGGCCTTGGCGGCGACTGGGGCATGAGCGTCTATAACGCGGCGAAAGGGGCGGTCACCAACTTTACCCGCTCGCTGGCAATGGATTACGGCGCGGACGGCGTGCGCGTGAACGCCATCTGTCCCGGCTTTACGCTCACCGATCTCACCGAAGATATGAAAGATGACGAGGCGCTGCTGGAGCGCTTCTACGACCGTATCGCGCTGCGCCGCGCCGGTCAGCCGGATGACATTGCCAGCGCCGTGCTGTTTATCGCCAGCGACGACGCGCGCTATATCACCGGGGTTAACCTGCCGGTCGACGGCGGCATTACCGCCTCTAACGGGCAGCCCAAACAGGCGTAACGCCGAGGAGAGAACATGAACCAGGATTATCTGATTTTTGGTGCGGGCTATCACGGCGAGGTAAAAAGCTTTGAGGCTGGCCAGGTCGAAGTACAGGTAGAGATTAAAGCGCCGGAAGAGACGGAGAGCAGCACCTCGCCCAACCGCGAAGAGCTGCAACAGTATACGCTGCCGGTCACGGTGATTGCCGTGGACGGCAAGCGCTATAACGTGGCAACGGAAGAGAACCCCAGCGAAGATGAGGTCAAAGAGGCGGTGATCCGCTGGCAGCCGCAGCCAATCCAGGCTGACGAGCTGCTGTAACCCGCTGAGGCGCGGCATCACTCCGATGCCGCCGCCTCTGCCTGCTGCATTTCCACCAGCACCAGCGGACATTTCCTCACTTTACAGGCGTGGCTATAGGCCAGCGCGCACACCGAACAGAGATCCCCTTCTGACTCATATTCATACTCCGTGAAATAACGGACGCCAGCACGCTGTGACTGTGCGGCGCGGAATGACGCTTCTGCCAGAATCACATCCAGCTCACGGAAGGTCAGCGCGGAGGGATTGTGGAATCCCACTTTGATTCGATAAGTAGCCATAGGGTGATTATTCCCGGACGGGAGGCGGTGGACCAGACGGTAATAGTATTCGATGTGATAGCTGCGGATTATCAGCGAGATAATCCGCAGCCAGGGCTTACGCCGCGTCGCTGGCGGCTGTTTTATCAGTTTCGCCGAAACGCTCGCGCATCAGCGTTTCGATCTGCTCCAGCGATTTACCGCGCGTTTCCGGCAGCATCATGGCAACAAACGCCAGCGATGCCACATTGATCACCGCGAAGATAAAGAAGGTGCTGTTGCCCGCCACCGACAGCAGAGGCGGGAAGGCAAAGGCCACCGCCGCGTTACAGATCCACTGAAAGGAGACCGCCGTGCCGGTTAGCACGCCGCGCACCTTCATCGGGAACAGCTCCGACATCAGCAGCCAGTAGACCGGCGAGATGCACATCTGCATAAAGAACAGGAACAGCATAATGCAGGCGAGCGCCAGCAGGCTCTGTGTCAGGTTCTGCGGCATAAACACCAGCACCGATCCCAGCGCCAGCTGCGCGGCAATCACCACGCAAAGCCCGGTGATCAGCATCGGACGACGGCCAAAGCGCCCGACCGCCCGGATACCCGCCATGACCGCCAGCACCGACACTACGCCGTTGCCGATAGTGGCCGCAATTGATGCGCTGGTGCCCATTCCGGTGGTTTTCAGAATAATCGGGGTGTAGTACATAAAGGCGTTGACGCCGGTGAACTGGATAACGATACCCATGCCCGCGCCCAGCAGCAGCAGGCGTACCACCCACTTCTCGCGCAGCAGCTCGCCCGCCGATGGCCCGCGCTCCGCTTCACGCGCCTGCTTGCGCATCGCCGCCATCTCTTTGCGCACCTCGCGCGGGGTTTCACGCAGCTTCCTCATCACGCGCATCGCCTCTTTGATGCGCCCTTCCGCCACCAGCCAGTGCGGTGAGGCGGGCACAAAGAACGTGCCGATAAACAGCAGCGCGCCGGGGATCATCGCCAGCGCCAGCATGTAACGCCACATCTTTGGATCGTGCAGCAGATAGCTCATCAGCGCGCTGACAACATAGGCCAGCAGCTGGCCGGAAACGATCATCAGCTCGTTGCGGCTGACCAGCGGCGCGCGATGGCGCGGGCCCGCGATCTCCGCAATAAACACCGGGACGGTGGAGGAGCCGCCGCCGACCGCAATCCCCAGCAGCAGGCGCATGGCGACCATCACCTCGACGTTGGGCGCGACGGCGGTGCCGATAGCGCCCGCCACGAAGATCAGCGCCAGGCTACGCAGGGTAATGCGGCGGCCAAAACGGTCCGAAACATAGCCGCTGAGAAAGGCACCGACCGCCGCGCCAAAGATCAGCGAAGAGGTCACCAGCCCTTCGGTAAACGGGGTTAAATCCAGGCCGCCCTGATCGGGTGGCAGCGTCATATAGGGCAGCGCGCCGGAGATGATGCCGGTGTCGTAGCCAAAGGCCAGCGCGCCCATGGTCGCCACCAGCACGACAAAAAACAGCCGCTGGCGAACGGTATCGGCCGACGGTGCGCTGCTGTCGGTTGATTCAGGTTTAGTCTGCTCCACATTCACTCCATGAGGTTTAACGCCCTGAATTTGCGCATAATTTCGCCAACCCAGGTAAGAGTACCAAGTATAGATGCACTTTTTGATTTGTGACGGCGATCACCTGATTTTCCCACCGCGCGTGCTCAGACGGGCTATGCCCCGCTCCGGCAACTCTTCCAGCGTGGACTATGATTGATTTTCGTATGGCGTCGTACTGAGCCAGTTGCGGCCAATCCGCAGGCTGGCGCGGCAGACAAGCCCTGGCTGCTGATGGCGTTCCATACCGGTTTCCGTCTTACCCTTTGCATCTGCATCGCCGGCCCTGCGCCGCGCGGTGTGGTTTATCGATCACATTTGATTCAGACGAGGTTATTGAATGGAGTCAGCATCATTTACCAAAAGCTGGGGCGCAGAATATGTCGCCAGCGGTGCCGTTCGCTTTCGTCTCTGGGCTCCCGGTCAAAACAGCGTCAGCCTGCGCCTTGACGGCCAGGATACGCAGATGAGCCCGGCGGAAGATGGCTGGTTCGAACTGCTCTCAACCGGGGTTGCGCCCGGCAGCGAATATAACTTTGTACTGGCCGACGGCACGGTGGTGCCCGATCCCGCTTCGCGCGCGCAGAAAGATGAGGTCAACGGCCCGTCGCTGGTGGTCGATCCCGCGCACTATCGCTGGCAGCACACAGAGTGGCAGGGCCGCGCGTGGGAAGAGAGCGTGGTGTATGAGTTGCATGTCGGCACTTTCACCCCGGAAGGCACTTTCCAGGCGGCGATTGAAAAGCTGCCTTATCTGGCGCAACTCGGTATCACCATGATCGAAGTGCTGCCGGTTTCCCAGTTTGGCGGCAACCGCGGCTGGGGCTACGACGGCGTGCTGCTTTATGCGCCGCACGCCGCCTACGGCACGCCTGACGACTTCAAAGCCTTTATCGACGCGGCGCACGGCCACGGCCTGTCGGTGGTGCTGGATATTGTGCTCAACCACTTTGGGCCAGAAGGCAACTACCTGCCGCTGCTGGCACCTGACTTTTTCCATAAAGATCGCGTGACGCCCTGGGGCGCGGGTATCGCCTACGACGTGGACGCGGCGCGCCGCTATATCGTCGAAGCGCCGCTCTACTGGCTGCACGAGTACCGCCTCGACGGGTTGCGTTTCGACGCCATCGATCAGATTGAAGACAGCTCAGAGAAACATGCGCTGATTGAGATTGCCGAACGCATCCGCGCGGAGATCGCCGACCGGCCGATCCATCTCACCACCGAAGACAGCCGTAACGTGGTGTTCCTGCATCCGCGCGACGAGCAAGGCGGCACGCCGCTGTTCAGCGGCGAATGGAATGACGATTTCCACAACGCCATCCACGTTTTCGCCACCGGTGAAACCCACGCCTATTACCAGGATTTCACGCCCCAGCCAGAAAAACACGTGGCACGCGTGCTGGCGGAAGGCTTTGCTTACCAGGGTGAAGTGTCGCCCCACAGCGGCGAGGCGCGCGGCGTCGACAGTCGTGGCCAGCCGCCGGCCGCCTTTGTCGATTTTATCCAGAACCACGACCAGGTCGGCAACCGTGCGCTGGGCGAGCGCCTGATCTCCCTTACTGGCGCGGAGCGCAATCAGGTGCTGCTCGCCACACTGCTGCTGTCGCCCCATATTCCGCTGCTGTTTATGGGCGAAGAGTATGGCGAAACCCACCCTTTCCTCTTTTTCACCGATTTCCACGGCGACCTCGCCAAAGCGGTGCGCGAAGGCCGCGCGAAGGAGTTTGCCGGTCACGCCGGGCATGAGGGCGAAAGCGTGCCCGATCCCAACGCCGAGGAGACGTTTACCCGCTCGAAGCTCGACTGGCAGAAGCCGGAAAGTGAGGAAGGCCGCGCCTGGCTGGCGCTGTCGCGCAAACTGCTGGCGCTGCGTCAGCAGCATATCGTCCCGCTGCTGGCCTCGGCAGGCGGCCACAGCGGCCGCGTTGAGCGCAGCGCGGACGGCTTTATCCAGGTGAGCTGGCGTTTCCCGGCCGGTACGCTGTCGCTGGCGCTCAATATCGGCGAGACGCCGCAGCCGCTGCCTGAGCAGCCCGGGGAAACGATCTTTGCCTGGCCGGAAAACAGCCGCGATCTGCCACAAAACGCGATTGTCGTGCGCCTGGAAAAAGGAGACGCGCAATGACTATTCCTGCCTCCACCTACCGCATCCAGTTCCGCAACGGCATGACCTTTGACCGCGCGGCGGCGCTGGTGCCCTATATCAAGCGGCTCGGCATCAGCCATTTTTACGCCTCGCCGATTTTCACCGCCACCCGCGGCTCGACCCACGGCTATGACGTGACCGATGCCAATGAGATCGATCCCGCTATCGGTGGCCGCGCCGGGTTTGACCGGCTGGTCGAGGCGCTGAAGCAGGCGGGCCTTGAGCTGATTATCGACATCGTGCCGAACCATATGGCCGCCTCGCTGGAGAACGCCTGGTGGCGCGACGTGATTGAGCACGGCGAGCAGAGTCGCTATGCGCGCTACTTCGACATCGACTGGTCGCGTCGCCTGACGCTGCCGTTTTTAGGCGATACCTTTGAAGCCGCGCTGGAAAAGGGTGAGATCGCCATCAAGGCCGATCCGGAGAGCGGCAAACCGGCGTTTGCCTATTACGAGAGCTTCTACCCGCTGTCGCCGGAGAGCTGGCAAGGAAAGGACGCTGAGGTACTGGCGCTGGCGGATAACGCGCAAATCGCCGCGCTGCACGATCGCCAGCCTTACCGGCTGATGTCGTGGCGCGATGCGCCGCGCGACCTCTCCTATCGCCGCTTTTTTGAAATTACCGGCCTGGCGGGCGTGCGGGTGGAAGATCCCGAGGTGTTTGCCGACAGCCACCGGCTGATCCTGGAGCTGGTGCATTCGGGCGCGGTCAGCGGCCTGCGCGTGGATCACGTTGACGGGCTGGCCGATCCTAAAGGCTATCTGGAGCAATTGCGCCAGCACGCTGGCCCGGAGTGCTACATCACGGTAGAAAAAATCCTCGGTGAAGGCGAGCAGCTTCCGGCGGACTGGCCGGTGTCCGGCACCACTGGCTATGAGTTTATCGCCTCGCTCTCCGACGCGCTGGTGGATGGCCGCCAGATCGCCGCGCTGCGCCAGGCTTATGACCAGGCGATCGGCGAGCCGGTGGATATGCGCGCCGAACTGCGTGCCGCCAAACAGCTGATGGCGGATAAAAATTTCGAGGGTGAATTCACTACGCTGCTGAAGCTGGCGGGCGCGATGGCCAGCGCCTCGGCGGTGACGCTGCTGGAGAGCGACCTGCGCACCGCGCTGCGCGAGCTGCTGGTGGCGTTCCCGGTGTACCGCAGCTACGGGACCCCTGCGGGAATGCCGGAAGCAGGCACCGCGCTGTTGCAGCGCGTCGCCGAAACGGTGCGCCGTGACGCGCCTGGCCTGCAGCCCGCTGCCCTCGACTTCCTGCTGCGTATTCTCAACGCTGAGCTTGATCCGGCGCTCGCACACGACGCCGCCACCTTCCGCACCCGCTTCCAGCAGCTGACCGGGCCGCTGATGGCGAAATCGGTCGAAGACACGCTGTTTTTCCGCCAGCACACGGCGCTGGCGCTGAACGAAGTGGGCGCTGAGCCGCTGCCGCGCGCCTTCTCGCTGGCGCGCTTCCATGACGAGATGCAGACGCGCCTGGCGCGCCAGCCAGATGGCCTGAGCAGTACCTCGACGCACGACACCAAGCGCGGCGAGGATGCGCGTGCGCGCCTCTATACCCTGACGGAAGCGCCACAGCGCTGGGCGGAGAACGTTGCCCGCTGGCGGCAGATGAACCGCGACGCGGTGATCCTGCTCGATGACGGCCCTGCGCCAGAACCGGCGGTCGAGTGGATGCTCTACCAGGCACTGGCGGGCGTCTGGCCCGCGTCCGGCGCGCCAGACGCCGATGCGCTGGCGGCGATTGAGCCGCGCTTTATCGGCTTTGTCGAGAAGGCGCTGCGCGAGGCCAAGCTGCGCACCAACTGGGCGGACGGCGATGAGGCCTACGAACAGGCGGTGCTCGACTATGCGCGACGCCTGCTCTCTCCGGCTAACGCCGACTTTTTGGCGGACTTCAACCAGGCGCTATTGCCGTTTATCGCCGCTGGCCTGATCAACTCCCTCAGCCAGACGGTTATCAAGCTCACCGCGCCTGGCGTGCCCGATATTTACCAGGGCAGCGAAGCGCTGAACTTTAGCCTGGTCGATCCCGACAACCGCCTTGAACCTGACTTCGACGCGCTGCAACAGATGCTGGACGTTACCGGCGACTTTGCCGCAGCGGAAGGCTGGCAAAGCGGGCAGCTCAAGCAGCAGGCGATCGCCACGCTGCTGCCGCTGCGCCAGCAATATGCGGCGCTGTTCCGCCACGGCGACTATCTGCCGCTGGTGGTCAACGGGAATGAAGCCTCCCACGCGGTGACCTTTGCGCGCGCTGACGGCGAGCACGCGCTGATTGTGGTGGTGCCACGCCTGACCTTCGCCCGCCAGCGCTATAGCGAAAGCACCTCAATTACCCTTAAAGAGCCGCTGGCACAGCGCCGCTACCGCAATATTTTTACAGGAGAAATGTGTGACCTGACCGACCGGCTTAGCCTTGTTGCGCTTAACAGCGGTGCGCCGCTGGTGCTGATGAGCGCCTGACAGAAAAAAAGATGTCATTCATCGCGTTGTTTGTGGATAGCGTTTTACTGAATGGAGAGGGATAAATGTCTCAGGGTACACACTTTGAAATTACATCAGGTTCGGGCCACGCGTTAGGGGCCAACTACGATGGTGAAGGCGTTAATTTCGCCCTCTTTTCTGCTCACGCCGAGCGCGTGGAGCTCTGCCTGTTTGATGAGAGCGGCAAGAATGAGATCGCCCGCCTTGAGCTGCCGGAGTTCACGCATGAGGTATGGCACGGCTATGTGCCAGGCCTGAAGCCCGGCGCGCTTTATGGCTATCGCGTCCATGGCCCTTACGATCCGGAAAATGGCCACCGCTTTAACCCCAACAAACTGCTGATCGATCCCTACGCGCGCGAGCTGGCGGGCGATATTGAGTGGAACGAGGCGCACTTTGCCTACGATCTGCTGCATGAAGATAAAGATTTAACCTTTGATACCCGCGACAGTGCGCCTTTTATGCCGAAGTGCCGGGTTATCGATCCCAACGAGTTTGACTGGCAGGACGACAACCGTCCGAATATCGCCTGGCCGAACGCGGTGATTTACGAGACGCACGTTAAGGGCTTTACCCAACTCAATTCAGCGCTGCCAGAGGCGCTGCGCGGCACCTATGAAGGGATGGGGCATCAGGCCACCGTCGACTACATCAAAAGCCTGGGCATCACCTCGGTCGAGCTGCTGCCGGTGCACTGGTTCCCGGACGATCAGCACCTGCTGGATAAAGGGCTGAAAAACTTCTGGGGCTATAACTCTATCGGCTTTTTCTCTCCTGCGCCGCGCTACTACGGCCCGCGCGGCATTCAGGGCTTCCGCGATATGGTGCGCGCCTTCCACGACGCCGGCGTTGAGGTGATCCTTGACGTGGTCTATAACCATACGGCGGAAGGCAACGAACTTGGCCCGACGCTCTCCTTTAAGGGCATCGACAACTTCTCTTACTACCGCACCCTGCCCGATCAGCACCGCTACTACATCAACGATACCGGCACCGGCAACACGGTGAATACCTCGCATCCGCGCGTGCTGCAGATGGTACTGGACTCGCTGCGCTACTGGGCGGAGTCGATGCATATCGACGGTTTTCGCTTCGACCTCGGCACCATTCTTGGCCGCGAGCCGGAAGGATTTGACCAGCGCGGCGGCTTCTTCGACGCCATCATGCAGGACCCAGTGCTGTCGAAGCTGAAGCTGATTGGTGAGCCCTGGGATATCGGTCCTGGCGGCTATCAGGTTGGCGGTTTCCCGCCAGGCTGGGCGGAGTGGAACGATAAGTACCGCGATACGGTGCGCGAATACTGGAAAGGCGACAACGTCTCTACCGACTTCGCCGCGCGCCTGCTCGGCTCCGGCGATCTCTACGATCAGCGCGGCCGCCGCCCCTGGGCGAGCGTCAACTTTATCACCGCCCATGACGGCTTTACGCTGAACGACCTGGTGTCGTACAACGAGAAGCACAACGAAGAGAACGGCGAGGATAACAACGACGGGCACAACGATAACCGCTCGTATAACTACGGCGCGGAAGGCCCAACCGAGGATGAAGGCATTAACGCGGTGCGCGAGCGCCAGAAGCGTAACTTCCTCGCCACGCTGTTCTTCTCTCACGGCACGCCAATGCTGCTGGCGGGCGACGAGTTCGGGCGCAGCCAGTCAGGCAACAACAACGGCTACTGTCAGGACAGCGAGATCTCCTGGGTGCACTGGGATAACCTGCCCGCCAGCGCAGAGGCGCTGCGCGAGTTTACGCGCCACGTGATTCGCCTGCGCGCGGAGCAGCCGCTGCTGCGTCGCGAGAACTGGCGCGACGGCATGGAGATCAAGTGGTTCAACGCTGGTGGCGGCTTCCAGCAGGCGGAACAGTGGGAAGAAGGCTCCACGCTGGGCGTCTATATCGGCCGCCCGGATCTGCAAACCGAGGAAGGCATCTGGCACGACGTGCTGATGCTGATCAACCCGTTTGAAGGCACGGTGCCGTTCCGTATTCCACAGTTTGGCGAAGGCGGCTGGGTGCTGGAACTGACCACCGCCGATAACGACAACCGTGGGCTGGTCATTACCAAAGAGAAGGATTTTGAGCTGGAAGGCCGCAGCCTCGCCCTGTTCAGACGGCCCTAAACTCGCCCTCTGACCACCTGTGCCGTGCCCGGTTTTAGCGGGGCACGGCATTTTTTTAGCGATTTTCACGCCGTTCCGCTGTAGCTAACCAACCTTTTTATGTGATTCAGATCACACTTCAGCACAATCCGCTAAATTGTACAGTTATGTTTATAATTGTACAAAAATAAAAAATTTCCCTTTAAGCGTTAAGCGATTAGAAAAGGTTTTATTAGGAAATAATTATTTCCGGAATCACACGGGCATAAGTTTCATTAAAAATGACACATTGCAAAATATGACAACCCCTTACATAGTTGAAGCGTATTAGATCTCTTTTTAGTCCTTGTTATTTTTATAGAGAGGAATTCGTATGACTCAACGACGTGGTGGAGCAGGTAATTTTGCCGCAAATCCAGAAAGAGCCCGTGAAGCAGGAAAAAAAGGCGGCCAGATGAGCAGCGGTAATTTCAAATATAACCGGGAACGCGCAGTTGAAGCCGGTCGGGTGGGCGGTAAGCTTAGCCGCCGCTCGGCAGCAGAAAAGAATCCTGTTTAATGTTAAACGTTAGCCGGGAGCCTGTTCCCGGCTAATCACCAAAAAGGAAGATATTCAAAGCTGGCCCTGTTCTTTGCTGTATAACCTGTTTTATCACGCTCTCACCATCGCCCGATATAACCGCACACGATTATTTCCCTTCCCGGCCCGGCCACCTGAAAAAATAACCCGACAGCGTTAACCAGACCATCAACTGCTATTTATTGCTGGAAAGTACTTTACCGTTACGCTTTATTTCGCACCCGAGATTCACGCGCAAAAATAAAATTCAGCACCCTGCTGCATTCACGCGCCTGCGGCTCCAGCACGCGATTTAATACGCTGACATAGTCCATTACCAGCCCTGGCGTCCACGTCATGCCTTCCGCTCTGCTGCGGATCAGGCTCAGCAGCCAGAAATCGGGATTCAGCAGCGCCTCATAGCCGCGATTGCCCAGCAACCCTTCAGTGGCCACGTCCAGCGCCTGCATGACGCTGGTTGAGCAGTTGCGCGAGGTCAGATTGTAACGGCAATCCTGGCCGTGCCGTGCCCAGTAATGGCTCAGCGCCTGCGGGTTATAGTGCCGCAACGACAGCCGCCTGTCTGGCAGGCGCCAGGCTTTAATCTCGCGCTCAAGCGAACGCTGGTGAAAGCCCGGCACATCATTTTCTTCACGCGCATGCAGCATGTGTAAAAAGCCGCTGAGCTTGCAGGTCATATCCTCGACCGGGTAAAGGCTGACATAAAGCGTTTCGCCCATCTCCAGCGCGGTATGGCCGGTCGAGACTTTACCCCGATGATCGATAGCCGCGACCCAGCGGTCAAACCAGGGACGACGCCCGGCAACGCTGCCCGATCCCAGCGGCGTCCAGATATAAATATTGAGCGGTGTGCTGGCTGGCTCGCCAGCATAAGGTAAATGCAGGTAGTCCAGGCCGTGCGGCCTGCGCAACCCTTTACGGGTAAACAGCGGCAGCGCCGCCACGCTGGTATTGGGCGGTAGCGTGTGGACCTGCCAGGCCATCTGTAGCAGGGAGAATGCCCAGCCCAGCAGCAGGAGCGCAAATCCCAGCGGGATAATGACGCGATGCGGTAGCGGCCAGTCCGTGACGATCAGCAGGCTAAACAGCCACTCTGCGCAGCCGATTGCCAGCTTATATTGCCAGCGACGGCAGCGCATCAGGCTACAGGAGATAATGCGAAAGCCACCATCAAAGATAAAGGCCGTGGCGAACAGCCAGGCCAGGCAGACGCCTTTTACCTGCGGCGCTGCCAGCATCGCCGCGCCCAGCACGATGAGCGACAGCGCCTTAATTTTTGCCCGCCAGCCGCCTGATGCGATAACGCGTGCGCGCCAGGTCTGCATCACACCCTCAGCGCCCAGGAAAAGGCCCAGCAAGCAGAGCGGCATCAACAGCGTGCTGTGAAACAGCATATCCAGCACAATGCCTGCGCTGGCTGCTATACAGAGAAAACCGGTGAGCAGCAGCCACGGCCAGCTGGCACGTAGCGCCGGGCCACCCATCAATAAAAAAAGCAATCGCAACAAAGCCGTACGCCCCTGTCAAAACGCCCAACGCCCGATTTGTCTTGTTGGATGCCGTACGGCACGGGATGTTCCTTCCCCTGTGGGCCATATCCTTATCGTTGACGATCTGTTGTATGAGTGTGCGGAGCGTACGTGAGAAAGATTAGTTTTCGCTTAATCTTCAGGGTAAAAAAAACCTGAAGCACAGGAGCGCTTCAGGCCAGATCTTTTAGTTGCCGCGATAGGTTGAATAACCGTAAGGGCTCAGCAACAGCGGGATATGGTAGTGCTGGTTGCTGTTATCGAGCGTAAAGATCACCGGGATCTCCGGGAAAAAGGTTTTCTGTTTTTCGCCCGCGTAGTAGTCGCCGGTTTTAAATACCACTTTATACACGCCCTGCTCCGCCTGCTTTCCTGCGGGATATAACGCGCCGATCCGGCCGTTGGCATCGGTGACGCCGGTTGCCAGCTTCACCCAGTTACCGTTTTGATTCTGATCCAGCTCGACCGCTACGCCGGGCGTCGGGATACCGGTCTGTAAATTCAGGACGTGCACGCTGATGGCATTTTTCATCGCAGCCGGTTCAGCGGCGGAGGCGGAGAAAGCACAAGCCAGAACGGCAGCACTACAGATCGCTAATACACTTTTCATAAGTCATCCTTTTTTATGTTGACCCCTTCAGCCTAAACCAGCCGCTGCGTTATGACGCAACTTCGCTCGGCGTATCTGAAATTTCTGAGAACGCTTGTGCTGCCCCTGTTCGTATCCGACTGGCTGAATCAATCAAATTTATTATTTTGTGTGCTTATTTCCTGCACGCGCGGCCCGGCGTACAACGCTTTTAGGCTTGCTTTCCAGAAATCTGTTTTTTATTTTTCACGCCGCTTTGCGGTTATGGTAATTTGGCGGCAAAGAGGCTATTAATTTTATCCATGACGCTACCCAAGATACCCGCTGTTCCCGTTAAAGAACGGGGCAGGCCCCGATCCTTCGACACCGAAAAAGCCCTCGATAACGCGATGATCGTGTTCCGCCAGAAAGGCTTCCATGCCTCGTCGGTCAACGATCTCAGCGAAGCGATGGGCCTTACCGCAGGCAGTATCTATAAAGCGTTCAAAGACAAGCGTACGCTGTTTTTGCGCGTGTTTGAGCGCTACATCTCGGTGCGCAATGCCGATCTGCGCGCGCGCCTTCAGCACTGTCCAGACGGCAAGGCACGTATCGCTGAACTGCTGCAGTTTTATCTCGACTCAGCCGTAGAAATTGAAGGACGCCGCGGTTGCCTGGTTGTCGGCAGCACCGTCGAGCTGCAAAGCCTTGACGACGATCTTTCCGAGCTGGTGCGCCAGGCTGTGCTGCGCAACCGCAATTTTTTAATTTCGCTCATACAGCAAGGCCAGGAAGATGGTTCCATTTCTACTGCGCTGGATGCCGAAACCGCGGCGGGCCTGTTGCTGTGCGTTGCGTTCGGCATGCGCGTGCTGGGAAAGGTTCAGGATGTGACTAATGGCGCAGAAACCATTACTATGCTCCTTGGTATTCTGGATTAGCTTATTTGCCCTATTAGGAAATAAACGTTTCCTAAATGCACTCTGCGCAGGTCGCTTTACCTGAAGCGACAGATCTTTCTGTGCCCTCTCAGGTCAAACAGTAACAGAGATAATGCGCTCAAAAATGATTCTTATCTTGTCTTTACCGCGTTGCAGGAGGCAGATTGCAGCATAATGAACCTGCTGACAACGATGAAATTTTCGCTCTGCTCGGCCGTGTCGTCGCGCAAATTTTGCAGCCTGGCGAAACGCTTCCTTTGCAGGAAATTATCGGGGCGCTTTACCGGACAGGTCAGTGCTCTGGCGATCCAGAGATTCAGGACATCTGCGAACGCGCCATGCGCTTGCTGATGGGCAAATTACACTGACTCCACCGCACGCCAGCAATGTTTAACTGATGCTGGACCTGGCCTGACCCACTACTTTAGCCCGCTGCCCGAGTATTACTTTTACTTCAGACTTATTTCAGTACCGGAAGAGAGTACAGCATGTTTTTCTGTTTGCCGCTGATTTACGCTTAACTCATTGTTATTGTTGCAATGAATTGGGCTGATAAAAATTAAGCGAAAGCGCACAGGTAATCCTGTACAACAATAAGAAAATTGTATAACTTTAACGCTGGCTTAACTGGCCATATTTTAATCACACGGAAACTTAAGGGTTGCTTATGCGCCAGACTGATACCCCTTCAACTACAGCCAGTGATATTGCGCACTGCTTTAATAACGCCGTGCTTCCTACCGAGCAGGAAACATTAGGCCAGATTGTGGTGGAGATCCTGCGTGCGGGTGACTCTCTCAACAGGAAAACGCTTTGCGCTAAATTGCTCGCTCGCCTGGAGCTTGCTACCCAGCCGGAAGAGCAACAGCATTACCAGAAATTAATCGGCCTGTTATTTGGGCGCTGAGCTGAGAGTAGTATGCACAGAAGTAAAATTGAAAAACTGACAGATTACGTGACTGGCGAAGCCGTTGCTGCGCTGCTTGAGCAAAATGCATCCATTTCAGGCGCATCGCTGGCGAACCGTCTGAAAGCGATGGCAATGACGGAAACAGACAGCGAGCGCCAGCAGGCTCTGGCGCTGGCACTGGCCGAAGTCTGTAAAGAGCTCCCTTCTGCCCGCACGAGTGCTGAGCCGTCGCCGCACAGCGCTGGCGTACGTGCACTGGCGGCTGCGAAAAAACACTGACTGCGCGTCATTCAATGCCTCTGGTCACTTCACCACAGGCAGATCGGAAAAGCGGGTGGTATAAGCTGGCGACAGCATTTCTCGTTTCATCGCCCAGCTTTTCTCAATTCCCTGTCCGGCAAACCAGAGCGTGCCCCTGCCCTGTTGATTAATGCGATCCACCACCTGCATCAGCGCCTCGCTGTTGGCTCGTGGCCCGTAAGGATCGAACAGCTGTAGCTGCGCCACCCCCTGGCTGAAAAAATCACTCAGCATCACGCCGGCTTTCATATAGCGATAACCGTCCAGCCAGATACGATCAAGGGCTTCCGTTGCCATCCGCACGATATCGCGCGTATCGTTCGAGGGTGTCAGCAGCTGCCCCGATGCCTGGTTGCCGTAATAGGCCTCGTTTTCCGCATGTGGGCTGGTTTTCACAAACACGGCGATCTGGCGGCAGTACTGATTCTCCTGGCGTAGCTTCTCCGCCGCGCGTTCCGCATACTGGCATACGGCCTGCCGCACGTCGTGGTAATCGGTGAGGCGCGCACCAAAGGAACGTGAGCAGACAATTTGCTGCTTTGTTGGCACCTCTTCCAGCTCAAGGCAGGGCTCGCCACGCAGTTCGCGTACCGTGCGCTCCAGTACAACGTTAAAGTGTTTGCGTATCACCCAGGTTGAGCTTTCGGCCAGCTGCAATGCGGTTTTAATGCCTAGCTGGTGCAGCTTCTTGCTAATCCGTCCGCCCACGCCCCATACCTCCTCTACCGGCACCAGTGCCATCAGCTTGCGCTGCCGCTCCGTGCGCGACAGATCGACCACGCCTTGTGTGCCGCGATATTTTTTGGCCGCGTAGTTGGCCAGCTTCGCCAGTGTTTTCGTCGGCGCGATGCCAACGCCGACGTGCAGATGCGTCTCTCGCCACACGCGCTCTTTGACTTCGCGACCAAAATCCTCGAGCGGCTGGCAGAAACTCACGCCGCTCAGGTCGAGAAAAGCCTCATCGATGCTGTAGACCTCTACTGCGGGCGACATCGCTTCCAGCGTCGTCATGACCCGGTAACTCATATCGGCGTAAAGCGTATAGTTCGAGCTGAATACCTGCACCCTGTGTCTGCGCAGCGTCTCTTTCAGCTTAAAAAACGGCGCCCCCATGCTGATGCCCAGGGCCTTAGCTTCTTCGCTGCGGGCAATAACGCAGCCATCGTTGTTAGATAACACAACGATGGGCAATCCTTTCAAATCGGGACGAAATACAGTCTCGCAGCTGGCATAGAAACTGTTCACGTCCACTAACGCGTACATGTCAGTGCGTCGATTTAATGACGTACGTCACCACGCCAAAGACTTGCAGTCCTTCGGGCGTATTAATCGGGATGGGGCTGTGCTTGCTGTTGGCGGGCATGAGTAAAATGGAGGGATGAATACGGAGTTGCTTGACGGTAAATTCGCCATCAATGGCGGCGACGATAATATCGCCATGTTTCGCCTTAAGGGAGGAGTCGACGACAATCATATCCCCTTCGCAGATGCCCGCTTCAATCATGGAATCGCCACTGACCCGAAGAAAGTAGGTGGCGCTGGGATGCTGCACCATTAAGTCATTCAGGTCGATGCGCTTTTCGATGTAGTCTTGCGCCGGCGATGGAAAACCACAGGGCACGCGCTCGATGTAAAGCGGCAAAGGCAACAGGTCGCGGACTTCCGCAGGGTGATATAACTTCATGAGAGAGACTCCTTTTATCTGATACTGTATATAAATACAGTAATATCAAACTCATGATTTAATCAAGGCGCAGCCGTAGAGAAAATGTTGAACCTACTGACGCTGAAGGGATTATTTTTTGTAAGTTCAGGTCGGTAGGCCGTGAGATGCGTAAAATATCGCCTTAATTCAAACTGATATGGTGGATATATGACCAAAGAGAAGATGTAAAAACAATCGTTTGTTTGCCTTGTTTTTTCTCAGCCTGCGACTACTTTACAAGGTGTCATTGATTTACCTGCTAGTGACAATGTGATGCCGTGTTTCCCTCATTTTGCCGCATCGATTTTATGCCCTGATTGATTTTTTTAATCGCCCGGTCATTTTTGATTCGGGCTTTTTTATTATTAAAACGCTCTGGCGCTATTTTCTGTACCGCAATGTCGGTAACGAAAAATTCTGCTTTTTTACGCCTCTTTTTCCCTTTAACCCATATGCAATATCCCTTCATAACTAAAGGTTAAGATGTTAAAGTTAGAACTCTAACCATTAGATATTAAGGTAATTATTTATTTTAAATCGCTGGCGACTCTTTTTTACTATGTTATGATTAAAATGAATTCCGAGCCCAAGCCTCCACCAGAGATATTGCTCTCCGAGTCTATCATTTTTCAAAATGACTCCCCCTGCCCTGCGGGGGTATTTTTTATTTTTCGCTTATTAAACAACGCCGCTTTTCATTCGCAACTTCTCTTCGCTTTTTCTGCAGATAAACATCAAAGCTTGTTAATTCTCTTTCCTGAGTCAATAATCTGTTTGCAGACAATTCTTAGTAATCGTTTTCAACCCTAAAAACCTAATAAAATTCAGTCGCTCCGGTTAGATAGATTGCTAATGGTTTGATATCTAATTTTATTTCTCTGCTGTTAGCAGGAAAAATTCGTCAGGCCTGGCTATTTTTAAAGGGCTCAGTAAAGAAATCCATATCTGTTATTGAGCGGCTGTTACTCCAACCCCTTGCCCCCATTTGGGGGCTTTTTTTTGGCTGCTCTATTGCTGGGTTTTCCAGTAGAAAGCAGCCAAAATAATCGTACATCCCTTCAGTTGTGTAATCTTAAAAAGATCCGGGTCAGCGCAATGGCAGACGCCGGGTCAGCGTCCACTGTAAAGCTGCGCCTCTTCTGTCGACCGGACAGTATAGAGACGCTTACGTGCCGTATTAATCTTAAGCAGCCATAATGAAAACTGATCCACCAGCCGATGGGCTTCTGCCTCATTATCGGCATAGCAAATGAATATTCGGCTTTTTGTATTGCTGTTTTCATCAATAGCATAAACTTCAAAATCTGCACCATATTTGCTGTAAACAATGGCCGTAAAAGAAATCTTTTCCCAGTACTTAATTCTGGCCTGAAACTGCTTATAATTCACTTCGTTCACCTGATTATAATTAACGCATTTGCCCAAAATCTGGTCGGGCCAGATCATTATAATTGAGAAAAGCTGGCAGGCCAGTGATTAAAAGAGTCATTTGGGCATATTGCGTTTTACCTGGCGCAAATATATTTGATTTAAATCAAATAAAGCTCTGTTTGCACCTTCTTTGGCAGGCAAGCAGCCGCTTATGTTGCATTAAACCAACTTCCCAAGCGAAAAAAAAACGGCAGCAGAAAACAAAAAAATGGAGTTATAGCACTCTTTTTAGATGCGGCTTCGTTTATAAATCTGCGCTTAATACCGCTCCGCCATTATCATACGGGTAATTAATGGTTATTCGTTGCGCTTATCGCCAGGCGTTGATATTACTGGCGAGGCAGCAGTTGCTGCCACGTATAAATATAAACAGCGCGCTCCGCTTTATTCTTTATCTGTTACGTCAGCATAAGCAGGCGGTATTAGCCTGTCGCTAATAATTTCATACGCCATACGTTTAAAATAGGTGGTGGTAACCGGAACGGAGGTTTGTGGTCGGTACCAGCCAAACTGAGATGAATAATACCAGACCTGCGGCGGATCGCTTCCCGCCTGAACCCAATAAAAACCGTCTTGCATAAGTGGCTCGATCAGCTAACGCTGTGTGGAAGACACCCATGAATGCCTGATAGTTAGCGGCGCGTTAATCAACGCTGCGAAGGGTTTTCCTGCGCTCATGACAACGTACCCCGATGGCTAAAGGATAGCATCCTTTATAGTACGTGCAGGAAAATGGCGGAGTTATCATCGCTTCAGCAGGAAAATTAAGGCTGTACCAAAATTTTATTGCGAATAATCAACGACCGCTATTTAGCAAAGAACAGAAAAGAAGCGGCACTAAAAGAATTTATTTTTGTATAAAAAAACCTCGCCAGATGGCGAGGTCAGTTATTTTTGCGCAAGCAACGCGACAATTAATCTTTGCTTTGTAAAAGGAAGCGGTAAATAAGCCCGCCCGCGCAGCCACCCACAACGGGCACCAGCCAGAACACCCACAGCTGCTGCAAAGCCCAGGTTCCCTGAAACAGCGCAACTGCCGTGCTGCGCGCCGGGTTTACCGAAGTGTTGGTCACCGGAATGCTGATAAGGTGGATTAGCGTTAGCGCCAGGCCGATAGCGATCGGGGCAAAGCCTGCGGGTGCCTTTTTATCTGTCGCACCGTGGATAACGATCAGGAAGAATGCGGTAAGGACCAGCTCAATAATAATGGCTGACTGCATGGAGTAGCCGCCGGGCGAGTGCTCACCGAAACCATTAGAGGCAAAGCCGCTGGCGGTCACGTCAAAGCCCGCTTTACCGCTGGCGATAAGACAGAGCAGCGCGCCCGCTGCGATCCCGCCGATAACCTGGGCCAGAATGTAAGGCACAACGGCTTTCGCGGAGAAACGTCCACCTGCCCATAAGCCTAACGTAACGGCCGGGTTGAAATGACCACCGGAGATGTGGCCAACAGCGTAAGCCATGGTCAAAACGGTCAGGCCAAACGCAAGGGCCACACCGGTAAAACCTATACCTAATTGTGGATAGGCCGCAGCGAGAACGGCACTGCCACAACCGCCGAATACCAGCCAAAAAGTACCGAAAAATTCAGCGGCAGATTTTCTTAACATTTTTTCGTTCCTTTAAATCTACGAAAGGTTAATCGCACATATAAAATGCAAGCCTGACAGAATAAGAGCATTTCAACGCTCAGTAGCCTGTTGCGTTGTAAAGAACAGTTTCCTGCTTTATTTCCCTGCTGCCCTGGTCGCCGGACTTAACGCCATAAACACAAAAAAACGCCCTGAATAATCAGGGCAAATTTTTAATGCCAATATCATAATGATTACATTTTGATGAGGTTGTTTGAGCCGGGTCACTTAACAACACACCGGGATAGTTTTAATTAATTATGGGTGGATTTTCATGATCAAAATCAATCAGGCAAAATAAGGAAAAACAACAAACAGCTCAAAACAGAACGCATGTTATATTAATATTAATTATGATGCTTTTATATCACTGCAAAATAGAAGAGATGTTTTCCTGCACTTTGGCGGGCAGTTTCAGCGTGCTTGCGGCGTAGCAATAAAGTTTAGTTTAGCTGGGGGTATAACAGCAGAGAAAGGCCAGCGCTCAGGTTTCACTTAACTGGCAAAAAATCCGCATAAAAAAAACCAGCATAAGCCAGAGGCCTCTGCTGGTTGTATACGTCGAAAACCGATTACATATTTTCGATGATAGCGTCACCAAACTCTGAGCATTTCAGCAGTTTAGCACCGTCCATCAGACGCTCGAAGTCATAGGTCACGGTCTTGTTAGCGATAGCGCCTTCTACACCTTTAACAATCAGGTCAGCCGCTTCGAACCATTGCAGGTGACGCAGCATCATTTCTGCAGAAAGGATAACGGAACCTGGGTTCACTTTATCCTGGCCGGCATATTTCGGCGCGGTACCGTGGGTCGCTTCAAACAGCGCGCATTCGTCGCCAATGTTCGCGCCCGGTGCAATACCGATGCCGCCAACCTGCGCCGCCAGGGCGTCAGAGATGTAGTCGCCGTTCAGGTTCATACAGGCGATAACGTCATACTCAGCCGGACGCAGCAGGATCTGCTGCAGGAACGCATCGGCAATCACATCTTTAACGATGATATCTTTGCCGGTGTTCGGGTTCTTGATCTTCATCCACGGGCCGCCGTCCACCAGCTCAGCGCCGAACTCTTCTTTCGCCAGCTGGTAGCCCCAGTCTTTGAATGCGCCTTCGGTGAACTTCATGATGTTGCCTTTGTGCACCAGGGTCAGAGAGTCGCGGTCGTTGGTGATCGCATACTCAATCGCTGCGCGCACCAGACGCTTAGTGCCCTCTTCTGAACATGGCTTCACGCCGATACCGCAATCCTGTGGGAAGCGGATTTTCTTCACGCCCATTTCTTCGCGCAGGAATTTGATCACTTTGTCTGCTTCAGCAGAACCCGCTTTCCACTCAATACCGGCGTAGATGTCTTCGGAGTTTTCGCGGAAGATCACCATATCGGTATCTTCAGGACGCTTAACCGGGCTCGGCGTACCTTTGTAGTAGCGAACCGGACGCAGGCAGACGTAAAGGTCCAGTTCCTGACGCAGCGCAACGTTCAGAGAACGAATACCGCCGCCAACCGGGGTCGTCAGCGGGCCTTTAATGGCAACGCGGTATTCTTTAATCAGGTCGAGGGTTTCCTGCGGCAGCCAGACATCCTGGCCGTAGAGCTCTACTGATTTCTCGCCGGTGTAGATCTCCATCCAGGAGATTTTGCGCTCACCGTTGTAGGCCTTCTTCACCGCGGCATCAACCACCTTCAGCATGACCGGAGAAACGTCAACGCCGATGCCGTCACCTTCAATGTAAGGGATGATCGGGTTATTCGGTACATTGAGCTTGCCCTGATCCAGGGTGATTTTTTGACCTTCCGCCGGAACAACTACTTTGCTTTCCATTAACCTCTCCTGGGCATTTTGTTAATAAATTGTAAGATGTGACGCCATGATACTTGAATATTTACGCCGCGCCAATCGTCGCTGTTTCGCGTTATAATGCGCCGATTGTCACCGACTGCAAAGCTCATGCGAAAAAGTTCCCAGCAAATTCACCAGCATAAACGTTCTGACCGCGCATCACGCGGCGCTCAGCGTAAACCGCCACGCGCCCGTGGACCACGGCGCGTCATATTATTTAACAAACCATTCGATGTTCTGCCACAGTTTAGCGATGAAGCTGGCCGCCAGACGCTAAAGGATTTTATCCCGGTCAGCGATGTTTACGCGGCTGGCCGTCTGGATCGCGACAGCGAAGGACTGATGGTGCTGACCAACGACGGCGCGCTACAGGCGGCGCTGACGCAGCCCGGTAAGCGCACCGGTAAAATCTACTACGTTCAGGTTGAGGGCGAGCCGCAGGAAGCCGATCTTGAGGCGCTGCGGCATGGCGTTAATCTGAAAGATGGCCCTACGCTGCCCGCTGGGGTCGAAAGCGTCGCTGAACCTGACTGGCTATGGCCGCGCCAGCCGCCAGTACGCGAGCGTAAAGCGATCCCGACCAGCTGGCTGAAAGTCACGCTTTACGAGGGCCGCAACCGTCAGGTACGCCGCATGACCGCCCATATCGGCTATCCAACGCTGCGCCTGATCCGCTACGCGATGGGTGACTATCAGCTCCAGGGCTTAGCGCCAGGCGAATGGCGTGAGATCGATGCGTCGTCCTGAAAAAATGATTATTTTCGATAACGTCAGGTTAACAATCCGGGAGAATCGATGTTCAAACCTCATGTCACCGTTGCCTGTATTGTGCAGGCCGAAGGCGAACTGTTAGTCGTAGAAGAGCAGGTAAAGGGCCAGGCAACCTGGAACCAGCCTGCGGGTCATCTTGAAGCGGACGAGACGCTGCTGGAAGCAGCCCGCCGTGAGCTGCGCGAAGAGACCGGGATTGACTGCCAGGTTGACTTTTTTCTGGGCGTCCAGCAGTGGATTGCACCCGACAATACGCCTTTTGTGCGTTTCCTGTTTGGCGTCGATCTGCCGGAAAAAGTGCCCACCGCGCCGCAGGACAGCGATATCGACCGCTGCTGGTGGTGCACGCCAGAGCAGATTATCGCTGCAGATAACCTGCGTTCGCCGCTGGTTGCCGAAAGCGTCCGGCTGTGGCAACAGGGCGCGCGCTATCCGCTGCATCTGATTGCGCCGTTCCAGTGGCCGTTTCATGAGGGTGCGCGCCACGCCGACGCGTGATAGAATATGCCGCCTGTTTTTTTATCGTAATCAAGAGTGCGTCATGTCTGACAACAGCCAGAAAAAAGTGATCGTCGGTATGTCCGGCGGCGTCGATTCTTCCGTATCCGCCTGGTTACTGCAGCAGCAGGGCTATCAGGTAGAAGGCCTGTTCATGAAGAACTGGGAGGAAGACGACGGCGAGGAGTATTGTACTGCCGCGGACGATCTGGCGGATGCGCAGGCGGTATGCGACAAGCTCGGCATCAAACTGCACAAAATCAACTTTGCGGCAGAGTACTGGGACAACGTCTTTGAGCACTTCCTCGAAGAGTACAAAGCGGGCCGCACGCCCAATCCCGATATCCTCTGCAACAAAGAGATCAAATTCAAAGCCTTCCTTGAGTTCGCGGCAGAAGATCTTGGCGCGGACTATATCGCGACCGGCCACTACGTGCGCCGCGCGGACGTTAACGGCAAAAGCCAGCTGCTGCGTGGCCTCGACGGCAACAAAGATCAGAGCTACTTCCTCTATACGCTGAGCCACGAGCAGATCGCCCAGAGCCTGTTCCCGGTCGGCGAGCTGGAGAAGCCAGAGGTGCGCCGCATCGCTGAGGAACTCGATCTCATCACCGCGAAGAAAAAAGATTCCACCGGCATCTGCTTTATCGGTGAGCGCAAATTCCGCGACTTCCTGGGCCGCTATCTGCCGGCGCAGCCGGGTGAGATCGAAACCGTTGACGGCCAGGTGGTCGGCGAGCATCAGGGGCTGATGTATCACACGCTGGGCCAGCGCAAAGGGCTGGGCATTGGCGGGCTGAAAGAGAGCAACGACGACCCCTGGTACGTGGTGGATAAAGACGTGGCGCGCAATCGCCTGATTGTGGCGCAAGGCGGTGACCATCCGCGCCTGATGTCGGTGGGCCTCATCGCCCAGCAGCTACACTGGGTCGATCGCCAGCCGATTGCTGCCCCGCTGCGCTGCACGGTCAAAACCCGCTATCGCCAGACCGATATTCCCTGCGAGATTATTCCTCTCGACGACGATCGCATCGAGGTGCGTTTCGACGCGCCGGTCGCGGCGGTGACGCCGGGCCAGTCCGCCGTTTTCTATCTCAAGGAAGTATGCCTCGGCGGCGGCATTATCGAAGAGCGCTTGCCGCTGATCGCAGATTGAGTCGGCCTTACTGACGCGTAGACAGGAGTAACCGTGGCTAAAAATTATTACGACATCACGCTGGCGCTGGCGGGCATTTGCCAGGCAGCCCATCTGGTTCAGCAGCTGGCGCATCAGGGCCAGTGCCAGCCGGACGCGCTCAACGTCTCGCTGCGCAGCGTGATCGATTTGAATCCCGGCTCAACGCTGGCGGTGTTCGGCAATGATGAGGCGAATCTGCGCCTTGGCCTGGAGACGCTGATGGCGGTGCTCAACAGCAGCAGCCGTCAGGGCGCAGGCGCGGAGCTTACCCGCTATACGCTGAGCATGATGGTGCTGGAGCGCAAGCTGAGCGGCAATAAAACCGCGCTGGCGACGCTGTCGCAGCGTATCAGCCAGCTCGATCGCCAGCTGGCGCACTATGAGCTCGGCTCTGAAACCATTACCAGCGCCATGGCGGGTATCTACGTCGACGTCATCAGCCCGCTCGGCCCGCGCATTCAGGTAACCGGCTCACCCACCGTATTACAAAATTCCGTATTGCAGAGCAAAGTGCGCGCCACCCTGCTGGCTGGCATCCGCGCCGCCGTGCTGTGGCAGCAGGTGGGCGGCGGCCGCTTTCAGCTGATGTTCTCGCGCCAGCGCCTGCTGCGCGAGGCGAAAACCATTTTATCCCGGCTCACTCCGGCTTACTGAGCCGGAAAGCCCATACCGTTAAACGATTCAGGAGTTGCACTGATGGAATTATCCTCTCTGACCGCCGTCTCACCTGTCGATGGTCGTTACGGCGATAAAGTCAGCCCGTTGCGCGCCATTTTCAGCGAATTCGGTTTGCTGAAATTCCGCGTTGAGGTTGAAGTACGCTGGTTACAACAACTGGCGGCCACCGCAGAGATCAAGGAAGTTCCTGCATTTGACGCCGACGCAAACGCTTTCCTTGACGCTATCGTCGCTAATTTCAGCGAAGAAGATGCAGCGCGCATTAAAACCATCGAGCGCACCACCAACCACGACGTGAAAGCGGTCGAATACTTTCTCAAAGAGAAAGTTGAGAGCGTACCGGCATTGCACGCCGTGTCAGAATTTATCCACTTCGCCTGTACTTCTGAAGATATCAACAACCTGTCGCATGCGCTGATGCTGGAAAGCGCGCGTCGTGACGTGATCCTGCCCTACTGGCAGCAGATCATCGACGCGGTAAAGCGCCTGGCACAGGAGTACCGTGACATTCCGCTGCTGTCGCGCACCCACGGCCAGCCGGCTACGCCTTCCACCATGGGTAAAGAGATGGCGAACGTCGCTTACCGTATGGAGCGTCAGCAGCGTCAGCTGAGCAAGATTGAGATCCTGGGCAAAATTAACGGCGCGGTGGGCAACTACAACGCGCATATCGCCGCCTATCCGGAAGTCGACTGGCACCAGCTGAGCGAGCAGTTCGTCACCTCGCTGGGCATTACCTGGAACCCCTACACCACCCAGATTGAACCGCACGACTATATCGCCGAGCTGTTTGACTGCATGGCGCGCTTTAACACCATCCTGATCGATTTCGATCGCGATATCTGGGGTTACGTGGCGCTTAACCACTTCAAGCAGAAAACCATCGCGGGTGAAATCGGCTCCTCCACCATGCCGCACAAGGTTAACCCGATTGACTTTGAAAACTCCGAAGGCAACCTGGGCCTGGCAAACGCCGTGATGCAGCACCTGGCGAGCAAGCTGCCGGTTTCACGCTGGCAGCGCGACCTTACCGACTCTACCGTGCTGCGTAACCTCGGTGTTGGCGTCGGCTATGCGCTGATCGCCTACCAGGCAACGCTGAAAGGCATTTCTAAGCTGGAGGTGAACCGCGAACGTCTGCTGGACGAACTGGATCACAACTGGGAAGTGCTGGCAGAGCCGATTCAGACCGTGATGCGCCGCTACGGTATCGAGAAGCCTTACGAGAAGCTGAAAGAGCTGACGCGCGGCAAGCGCGTTGACGCCGCAGGTATGCAGACCTTTATCGACAGCCTGGCGCTGCCGGAAGAGGAAAAAACGCGCCTGAAACAGATGACCCCCGCTAACTATCTGGGCCGCGCCATTCAGATGGTTGATGACCTGAAATAGCACCGCTTCGCAGGCTGGCTCAGGCCAGCCTGCGTTAACCTTTTGTTTAAATGCTTTTGCGTATACTTTATCTCTACTAAATGTTCTGAATAATAAGGACAAGCCATGCGTGTTTTGGTTGTGGAAGATAATGCCCTGTTGCGCCACCATCTCGCCGTTCAGCTGCGTGAAATGGGCCATCAGGTCGATGCCGCAGAGGACGCAAAGGAAGCCGACTATTTTTTGCAGGAGCATTTACCGGACATCGCGCTGGTCGATCTCGGCCTGCCGGATGAAGACGGCATGTCGCTGATCCGTCGCTGGCGCGGCCAGTCGGTGCGCCAGCCCATCCTGGTATTAACCGCACGCGAAGGCTGGCAGGCGAAAGTCGAAGCGCTGGAAGCCGGTGCCGATGACTACGTCACCAAACCTTTCCATATTGAAGAAGTGGCTGCGCGTTTGCAGGCGCTGATGCGTCGCAACAGCGGACACGCCTCGCAGATCATTGATATGACGCCCTTCCAGGTCGATCTGTCGCGCCGCGAACTTACTATCCACGACCAGCCGGTAAAACTGACCGCCTTTGAATACACCATCGTGGAAACGCTGATCCGCAACGCGGGTAAAGTAGTGAGCAAAGATTCCCTGATGTTGCAGCTCTATCCCGACGCTGAGCTGCGTGAAAGCCACACTATCGACGTGCTGATGGGACGACTGCGTAAAAAAATTCAGGCGCTGCATACGGATGAGGTGATCACCACCGTGCGCGGCCAGGGATACCGCTTCGATCTCTGATGCGCTGGTTTACACGTTACCGCCCACTTTCGCTACGTGCACGCTTTTTGCTGGCGTGCTCGGCCATTGTGCTGTTTCTCTCGCTGTCGTACGGCATGGTCGCCGTTATCGGCTATGTCGTCAGCTTCGACAAAAATACCTACCGCGTGATGCGCGGCGAAAGTAATCTCTTTTTTACCCTGGCGCAGTGGCAAAACAACCGCCTGACCATCGCGCAGCCGGAGCGCATGACGCTCAATTTTCCAACGCTGGTGTTTATCTATGATGAGCAGGGCAAGCTGCTGTGGCAGCAGCGCGACGTGCCGGAAATACGCGTCAAAATCCAGCCCGAATGGCTGCTGAAGCCTGACTTTTACGAAATCGACACCAGCAACCGCACCAGCGCCGCCGCGATTGGTAATGACCTGTCGGCGCAGAAGCGGCTGCACGCCATTGATAATGACAGCAACGATACCTTTACCCACTCGGTCGCGGTCAACCGCTACGACGCCACCACCAACCTGCCCGCGCTAACCATTGTGGTGGTCGATTCGATCCCGCAAGAGCTACAGCACTCAGATGTGGTCTGGTCATGGTTCAGCTACGTGCTGGCGGCCAACCTTATTCTGGTGATCCCGCTGCTGTGGCTGGCGGCGCACTGGAGCCTGCGTCCGATTGGCCGCCTCGCCACGCAGATTCGCGAGCTGGAAACCAACCAGCGCGAAAATCTCGACGACGCGCCGCCGCAGGAGCTGCGCAGCCTGGTGCGCAACCTTAATCTGCTGCTGAGCAACGAACGGCAGCGCTACACGCGCTACCGCACCACGCTCTCTGATCTGACGCACAGCCTGAAGACCCCGCTGGCGGTGCTGCAAAGCACGCTGCGTTCGCTGCGCAACAGCAAAGAGGTGACTATCGAAGAGGCCGAGCCGGTAATGCTGGAACAGATTAGCCGCATTTCGCAGCAGATTGGCTACTACCTGCACCGCGCCAGTATGCAGGCGGACCATAATCCGCTGCTGCGCGACCTGCACCCGGTTTCCGCCCTGCTCGACAGCCTCTGTTCCGCGCTGAACAAGGTGTACCAGCATAAAGGCGTGGAGATCACGCTGGATGTCTCCCCGGAAGTGACCTTTATCGGCGACAAGAACGACTTTATGGAGGTACTGGGCAACGTGCTGGATAACGCCTGCAAATATTGCCTGGAATTTATCGAGGTCAGCGTGCGCCAGACCGACCAGTCGCTGCATCTGTTTATTGACGATGACGGTCCCGGTATCCCCGAAAGCAAACGCGATTTGGTCTTTGTGCGCGGCCAGCGCGCCGATACGCTTCGTCCCGGCCAGGGCCTGGGGCTGGCCGTGGTGGTGGATATTCTCGAGCAGTATGAGGGCCAGGTGATTGCCACATCGAGCCCGCTAGGCGGCGCGCGGATGGAAGTGATCTTCAGGCGCCAGGAAGTCGAACATCGCCGCGAGTAGAAAGGCGCGCGGGCTGTTATACTTGCCTGCATTTACAGCCCCATGTGGAACCTCTCTATGGACTATCAGCTCGATCTTAACTGGCCCGACTTTATTCAGCGCTACTGGCAGAAACGCCCGGTGCTGCTCAAGCGCGGCTTTAAAAACTTTATTGACCCTATTTCTCCTGACGAGCTGGCCGGACTGGCGATGGAAAACGAGGTGGACAGCCGCCTGGTAAGCCATAACAACGGCAAATGGCAGGTGAGCCACGGCCCTTTTGAGAGCTACGATCACCTCGGCGAAAATAACTGGTCGCTGCTGGTGCAGGCGGTGAACCACTGGCATGAGCCGTCCGCGGCGCTGATGCGCCCGTTCCGTTTTCTGCCCGACTGGCGCATTGACGATCTGATGATCTCCTTTGCCGTGCCGGGCGGCGGCGTTGGCCCGCATTTCGATCAGTATGACGTCTTTATTATTCAGGGTACCGGCCGTCGCCGCTGGCGCGTCGGAGAAAAAGTGCCGATGAAACAGCACTGCCCGCATCCCGATCTGCTCCAGGTCGAGCCGTTTGACGCCATTATCGATGAAGAGATGGAGCCGGGCGATATCCTCTATATTCCACCGGGTTTCCCGCATGAGGGCTATTCGCTGGAGAATGCCATCAACTACTCTGTCGGCTTCCGTGCGCCAAGCGGCCGCGAGCTGATCAGTGGGTTTGCCGACTATGTGCTGGCACGCGAGCTGGGCAGCTATCGCTATAGCGATCCTGAGGTTCCCACGCGTGACTGCCCGTCGCAGATCCTGCCGCAGGAGATCGAAGGCATCCGTAAAGTGATGCAGGATGTGATCGATCAGCCGGAGCATTTTGCCAACTGGTTCGGGGAATTTATCTCCCAGTCGCGTCACGAGCTGGACGTGTCTCCGCCGGAGCCGCCTTACCAGCCGGATGAGATTTACGATGCGCTGCAACAGGGCGATACGCTGTCGCGTCTGGGCGGCCTGCGCGTCTTAACGATTGGCGAAGCGGTCTACGTAAACGGCGAGCGCGTCGAGTGTTCACAGCCGGCGGTGCTGACGGCGCTGGCGCATCGCCAGACGCTAAGCCTGGAGGATTTCGGCGAGGCGCTGGACGACCCATCACTGCTGGCGCAGCTCGCCGCGCTGGTGAACGCCGGGTACTGGTACTTTAGCGACGCCGAGTAACAGAAAACAAAACGCTCCCTGTCGGGAGCGTTAAAGTCTGCAACAAGGTGCTAACGCATGGGGCATCAACCGATCGCCAGGACGCAAAAGGCGGCAGCCCTGCCAGCTCGGCCCGCGCAAATACGCCCCTCATCCCTGAGGTGCGCCCGTAAACGGGCCAACGCGCTGCGTTGTTCAAAAACGCCTCGGCGTTTTTGTCCCTGTCGCGGGACGCTTTGCTCTTCGGTTGATGCCACCTGCGTTTTAGGTTATTGCGCCGCCTGTAAGTTCTGGATGCAGTACGCGCTTTACCCCTTTTTCTCCGCCGCCAGCGCCGCCAGCCGCACGATCACATCCACCGACTGCGCCATAATATTGAGCGAGGCGAACTCGTGCTTGCCGTGGTAGTTATAGCCGCCGGTAAAAATGTTCGGGCACGGCAGTCCTTTCCAGGAGAGCGCAGACCCATCCGTGCCGCCGCGAATCGGTTTCACTTTCGGCTCGATGCCGCAGTCGCGCATCGCCTGGAGCGCCAGCTCAATAATGTGCGGATGCGGCTCCACCTTCTCGCGCATATTGCGATAGCTATTGCTGACCTCTACCGTGACCGAGCAATCCTTGTGCAGGCCGCTATTGATGCGCTCGGCAATGGCCAGCAGCACCTGTTTGCGCTGTTCGAACGAGTGCGTGTCAAAATCGCGGATAATGTACTGCAGCTCGGCGTGCTCTACCGTGCCCTTCATCTGGTGCAGATGGTAAAAGCCCTCGTAGCCGTCGGTAAACTGCGGGCGCTCTTTCGCGGGCACCTCCGCATGGAAGGCAGTGGCGACATCGAGCGCATTGACCATGACGCCTTTCGCCGAGCCGGGATGCACGTTATTGCCCACAATCTTCACCACCGCAGAAGCGGCGTTAAAGTTCTCATATTCGAACTCGCCCAGATCGCTGCCGTCCACGGTGTAGGCCCAGTCGGCGGCAAAACCTTCTACGTCGAAATGCGAGGTGCCGCGCCCGATCTCTTCATCTGGCGTAAAAGCGACGCGAATCGCGCCGTGTGGAATATCACTTTTGCTGAGGCGCTCCATCGCCGTCATGATCTCGGCAATCCCCGCCTTATCGTCAGCGCCGAGCAGCGTCTTGCCGTCGGTGGTGATTAAGGTATGGCCGGTCAGCTTATGCAGGATCGGGAACATCACTGGCGACAGCACCTCTTCTCCCATGCCCAGCGCAATGTCGCCACCGCGATAGTTCTCGATAATCTGCGGATTAACGTTTTTCGCCGTGAAATCGGGCGAGGTATCCATGTGGGAGATAAAACCGATAACCGGCGTCGGCCAGTCAACATTGGCGGGCAAGGTTCCCATCACGCAGCAGTGATCGCTAAGCGATACGTCAATAAAGCCCAGCGCAATCAGTTCTTCCTGTAACTTGCGCGCCAGCGTCCACTGCCCTTCGCTGCTCGGCACCTGACGCGCCTGCGGTTTTGCCTGCGTTTCCACCGCCACATAACTTAAAAAACGTTCAAGTAACTGTTCCATATGCCATCCTTCAAAAGAAGCCGTCTGTTATTATCAACAGCCGTATCCGACGCATGTTGCGTCATATCATTATCTGTCAGGTTAACCTGCACCGCGCGTTTACAGAAGCGATGAAGGCGAAAAACAGGAAGCTGCGTCAAAAGGAGCCTTTCTCGCAGGCGGTAACATCCACCCTGGCGCGCGTTAAAGGCTCTTTTCACCGCCAAAACATGGCATTGCCATGATTTTCAGGTATCATCGCGCCCTCTCGCTGGCTGGCCGACACGAACGGCTATGCTGTAATTGGTTCGACCTCATTACCGACTGAGTGACTAAAATGACGCAAACACGCGCGCAGCAGGCGCTGGTTACGCTTTCTGGCATCAGTAAAGCTTTCGACGGCAAGTCCATCATCAGTGACTTTAACCTGACCATCGACCACGGGGAATTTATCACCCTGCTCGGCCCGTCAGGCTGTGGCAAAACCACTATTCTGCGGCTGATCGCCGGGCTGGAAGAGGTCGATAGCGGCCGCGTGATGCTGGACGATAACGACATCACCGACACGCCTGCCGAGCACCGCCATGTTAATACCGTCTTCCAGAGCTATGCGCTCTTCCCGCACATGTCGGTGTTTGAAAACGTCGCCTTTGGCCTGCGCATGCAGAAAACGCCGAATGCGGAGATCGCTGCGCGCGTCAGCGAGGCGCTGGCGATGGTGCAGCTGGAGAGCTTTGCCGATCGCCGCCCGCATCAGCTTTCTGGCGGCCAGCAGCAGCGCGTCGCCATTGCGCGCGCGGTGGTCAACCGCCCCAAAGTGCTGCTGCTTGACGAATCGCTCTCCGCGCTCGATTACAAGCTGCGCAAACAGATGCAGAACGAGCTGAAAGCGCTACAGCGCAAGCTCGGCATCACCTTTGTCTTTGTCACCCACGATCAGGAAGAGGCGCTGACCATGTCAGACCGCATTGTGGTGATGCGCGACGGCAAGATTGAGCAGGACGGCACGCCGCGCGAGATCTACGAAGAGCCGAAAAATCTGTTCGTGGCGCGCTTTATCGGTGAGATCAACGTGTTTGATGCCGACGTGCTCGACATCAGCGATGCGCCGCGCCTGCGCGCGCGCGTGGAAGGCCGTGAGTGCGACATCCACTGCGCCTTCCCGGTCAGCGTCGGCGACCGTTTGCATGTGCTGCTGCGCCCGGAAGATCTGCGGGTTGATGAAGTGCACAGCGACCAGACGGTGGAAGGATTAATCGGCTACGTGCGCGAGCGCAACTACAAAGGCATGACGCTGGAATCCACCGTCGAGCTGGAAAACGGCAAGCTGGTGACGGTAAGCGAATTCTTCAATGAAGACGATCCCGACTTCGATCACTCTCTGAACCAGAAAATGGCGGTGAACTGGGTGCCCAGCTGGGAGGTGGTGCTGCCGTATGAAGCTGATGCGTAACCGTTTCCAGAAAGGCGTCACGGCGCTGATTGTTGGCTGGCTGGCGCTGTTCGTGCTGCTGCCGAACCTGATGATCTTCGTCACCAGCTTTCTGACGCGCGACGATGCGCATTTTGTTCGCATGGTGTTCACCTTCAGCAACTATACGCGGCTGCTCGATCCGCTCTACGGCGAGGTGCTGCTGCACTCGCTGAATATGGCGGTGATCGCCACGCTCTGCTGTTTACTGCTCGGTTATCCCTTCGCCTGGAGCCTGACGAAACTGCCGGCGCGCCTGCGCCCGCTGATGCTGTTTCTGCTGATTGTGCCCTTCTGGACCAATTCGCTGATCCGTATTTACGGGCTGAAAATCTTCCTCAGCACGCGCGGCTGGCTGAACGACTTCCTGCTGTGGCTGGGCGTGATAGAAACGCCGTTCCGCATTATGTATACGCCGCAGGCGGTAATCCTCGGCCTGATCTACATTCTGCTGCCCTTTATGGTGCTGCCGCTCTACTCCAGCCTGGAGAAGCTGGATCGCGCCTGCCTGGAAGCGGCGCGCGATCTGGGTGCCAGCAAAGTACAGACCTTCTTTCGCATCATCCTGCCGCTCACCATGCCCGGCATCGTTGCGGGCTGCCTGCTGGTGCTGATCCCGGCGATGGGCCTGTTTTACGTGGCGGACCTGATGGGCGGCGCGAAGAACCTGCTGATCGGCAACGTAATCAAAAGCCAGTTCCTCAATATTCGCGACTGGCCGTTCGGCGCGGCCACCAGCATTGTGATGACGCTGCTGATGGGCCTGATGCTGCTGTTTTACTGGCGCGCCGCGCGCCTGCTGAATAAAAAGGTGGAGCTGGAATGATCGCACGCCTGTTACGCGGCGGCTTTATGGCCGTGATTTACGCCTGGTTTTATATCCCTATCGTGATCCTGATCGTTAACTCGTTTAACGCATCGCGCTTTGGCATCAACTGGCAGGGTTTCAGCACGCAGTGGTATAGCCTGCTGATGAATAACGACAGCCTGATTCAGGCCGCGCAGCACTCGCTGATCATGGGCGTGCTCTCGGCCAGCTGCGCGACCCTTATCGGCTCGCTGACCGCCGTCGCGCTCTACCGCTATCGCTTTCGCGGCAAGCCGTTTGTCAGCGGTATGCTGTTCGTGGTGATGATGTCGCCCGATATCGTGATGGCGATTTCGCTGCTGGTGCTGTTTATGCTGCTGGGCATTTCGCTCGGCTTCTGGTCGCTGCTCTTTTCGCATATTACTTTCTGCCTGCCGTTTGTGGTGATTACCGTCTATTCGCGGCTGAAGGGTTTTGACGTGCGGATGCTGGAGGCGGCGAAAGATCTGGGTGCCAGTGAAACCACCATTTTGCGCAAGATTATTCTCCCGCTGGCGATGCCCGCCGTTGCCGCAGGCTGGCTGCTGAGCTTCACGCTGTCGATGGATGATGTCGTGGTCTCTTCTTTTGTGACCGGGCCGAGCTTTGAGATTCTGCCACTGAAGATCTATTCAATGGTGAAGGTCGGCGTCTCGCCGGAGGTGAATGCGCTGGCGACGATTTTGCTGCTGCTGTCGCTGCTGCTGGTTGGCGTTAGCCAGCTGCTGCTACGTGATAAAACCAAATAGAGGATTGATGATGAAGAAATGGTCTCACTGGCTGGCGGCTGGGGCGCTGGCACTGGGCATGCAGGGCGCGCAGGCTGATGACAGCAATACGCTCTACTTCTACAACTGGACCGAATATGTGCCGCCGGGGCTGCTGGAGCAGTTCACCAAAGAGACCGGCATCAAGGTGATCTACTCCACCTACGAGTCCAACGAAAGCATGTACGCCAAGCTGAAGACCTGGAAGGATGGCGCTTACGATCTGGTGGTGCCCTCAACCTACTTCGTCGCCAAAATGCGCAACGAAGGGATGCTGCAAAAGATCGACAAGGCAGAGCTGAGCAACTTTAAAAACCTCGATCCAAACTTGCTGAACAAGCCTTTCGATCCAAACAATGACTATTCAATCCCCTATATCTGGGGCGCAACGGCAATCGGCGTCAATACCGATGCGGTAGACGCAAAATCGGTGCAGAGCTGGGCGGATCTGTGGAAGCCAGAATATAAGCAGAGCCTGCTGCTGACCGACGACGCGCGCGAAGTGTTCCAGATGGCGCTGCGCAAGCTAGGCCTCTCCGGGAATACCCGCAATCCAGAAGAGATCAACGCCGCCTATGAAGAGCTGAAGAAGCTGATGCCGAACGTGCTGGCCTTTAACTCCGATAACCCTGGCAACCCGTTTATGGAAGGCGAAGTAAACCTTGGCATGATCTGGAACGGCTCTGCCTATGTCGCGCGCCAGGCGGGCACGCCGCTTGAGGTGGTGTGGCCGAAGGAAGGCGGAATTTTCTGGATGGATAACCTGGCGATCCCGGCCAACGCGAAAAACAAGGCAGGCGCGCTGAAGCTGATTAACTTCCTGCTGCGTCCGGACGTGGCGGCGAAAGTGGCGGAAACTATCGGCTATCCAACGCCGAACCTTGCTGCGAAGGCGCTGCTGCCGAAAGCGGTGGCGGACGACCCGTCGCTCTACCCTTCCGCCGAGGTGATCAAGAACGGTGAGTGGCAGAACGATGTCGGCGACGCCAGCGTGCAGTATGAGACGCTGTTCCAGAAGCTGAAGGCGGGTCGGTAACAAAAAAGCGGCTTTGCCGCCTTTTTGTTGAACAGGTGCCAACGCGGGTAGCATGGTCCGATCGCAAAGTCGCTCAAGGCATCCCTGCGCGCTCGGCCCGCGCAAATACGCACCTCATCCCTGAGGTGCGCCCGTAAACGGGCCAACGCATTGCGTTGTTCAAAAATGCTCCCGGCATTTTTGTCCTTGTCGCGGGACGCTTTGCTCTTCGGACCATACTACCCGCTTGCTAACATTTGTGCGGCCTGACTAAAAAGCAGTTACTTATACAAACTACGCAAAAAACCGTGCACGAACTGCGGCACTTCCTCGCTTGCCAGCCCGTAGTGGCGTTCGGCAAACTCATTGCCTACCTGGCTCGGCTCCAGATTCAGCTCAACCGTATGCGCGCCCTGTAATTTGGCTTCATGCACAAAGCCCGCTGCCGGATAAACATGCCCGGAGGTGCCGATAGCGATAAAGAGATCCGCCTTCTCCAGCGCGTGGTAAATCTCCTCCATGCCGATGGGCATCTCACCAAACCACACCACATGCGGGCGCAGCGGCGCAGGAAACTGACAGCAGGTACAGCGATCGTCCGTGGTGAGATCCTCGCTCCACTCAATCACCTGACCGCTGCTGGTGCAGCGCACCTTCAGCAGCTCACCGTGCATATGCAGCACGCGGCTGTTGCCCGCGCGCTCGTGCAGGTTATCAATGTTCTGCGTCACCAGCAGAAAATTATCGCCCAGCACCTGCTCCAGCTCAGCCAGCGCCTTGTGCGCGGCATTAGGCTGAATCTCGCTGGACTGCAGTGCACGGCGGCGCTGGTTATAGAAACGCTGCACCAGCTCAGGATCGCGGCGGTAGCCCTCCGGCGTTGCCACATCCTCGACACGGTGCTCTTCCCACAGGCCATCGGCAGCACGAAACGTCTGAATACCGGATTCGGCGGAAATACCCGCGCCGGTCAGCACCACCACAAACGGCTGTGGATGGGCCGCCAGTTCTGCCTGACGATCGCGCTCAAAAATGCGCTGACGAAAACGCTGATGCACCTTGCGGCGGGTTTTCTTGTAGCGAGCGAGCCGCAAACGTCGACGCGGTGTGCGCATAAAAACTCCTTGTGGGCGACGTCAGGTCGCCGCCAGAAAATCTCAAGTGTAGCGGCCGCGTATGACAGCGCGATGCCGCCTTTTACTGGCCGCTGAGCACGCGGGCCGGATCGATACGGCTGGCGCGGCGCGCCGGATACCAGCTTGCCAGCAGGCTCAACACAATGGCCGTCAGCAGCACGGAGAAAACGTCCAGCCAGTGCAGCTCAGAAGGCAGAAAATCGATAAAGTAAATATCGCCCGCCAGTAAATGATGGCCGGTCAGCGATTCCAGCCCGCGCACCAGCGAGGTCAGGTTAAGCGCCACCAGCACGCCGATCACCACGCCGCTGACGCTGCCAAGCAGTCCCGCCAGCAGGCCATACCAGATGAAAATCGCCCGGATCAGCCCATCTTTTGCACCGAGCGTGCGCAGCACCGCAATATCACTGCTCTTGTCTTTCACCGCCATCACCAGCGTCGACACGATATTAAAACAGGCTACGCCAATCACCAGCACCATCGCCAGATACATAATGGCGCGGATCATCTGAATATCACGATACATATAGCCAAAGGTGCCAATCCAGCTGCGGATATAGACATAACCGTGCGTGGCTTCACCCGCGTCGCGCACCAGCTTTACCGCCTGAAAAGGATCGTTCATCTTCAGGGCGATGCCCGTGACACTGTCACCCATATCGAGATAGTTTTGCGCATCGGCGAGCGGCACCAGCGCCAGGCTGTGGTCCAGCATACCGCTCAGCTGCAAGATGCCGCTCACCTGAAGGCGAACCCGCTTCGGCTGTAGCAGTTTTGTGCCGCCATCATTGTTGGGGATCATGATGGTAATCCAGCTGCCCTGCTTCACGTTCAGCGCGCGGGCGATGCCGCCACCTAAAATAATCTGCTGCTTGCCTGCCGCGAAAGTCGACCAGCCGTTGCCCTCAACAAACTGGGGCAGCGCGCTAAGGCGCGGCTCCTGCGCCGGATCGACACCTTTAACCTGCAGCGCCTGTAACTTTGCGCCGCTCTCAATCAGACCGGTGAAGTTCACATAGGGCGCAGCGGCGGCAATGCCGGGCACCTGCTCGACTGGCGCAATCAGCGACTGCCAGTTGCGAAACGGCTGATTCACCGCCTCTATCTCTCCGTGCGGCACCACCGCCAGAATGCGGCTATTCAACTCGCGCTCAAAGCCGTTCATGGCGCTCAGGCCAATAATCAGCACCGCCACGCCGAGCGCGATGCCCAGCGTCGAGATAACAGAAATCAGCGACACCATGCCGCCACCACGGCGGCCGCGGCTGAAACGCAGCCCTAACAACAGGGATAACGACGAACCCATTACAGCGCTCCTGCTAAGGTCACCTGCTCGCTTAACTGACCGTCACGCATCTCCATCTGGCGCGACAGGCGTTTCGCCAGGTGCAGGTCGTGCGTCACCACCAGAAAGGCGGTGCCCTGACGGACATTCAGCTCGCCCAGCAGTTCGAAAATGGCGTCGGCATTGCGTGCGTCGAGGTTGCCGGTCGGCTCATCCGCCATCACCAGGCGCGGACGGTTCACCAGCGCGCGGGCGATAGAGACGCGCTGGCGCTCGCCGCCCGACAGCTCCGACGGGCGATGGTGCGCGCGCTTCTCCAGCCCAACCGCCGCCAGCATCTCGCGGGCGCGCTGCTGCGCCTCCGCCTTGCCGGTCTTACCAATCAGCAGCGGCATCGCCACGTTTTCCAGCGCGTTAAAATCCGGCAGCAGGTGGTGAAACTGGTAGATAAAGCCCAGCTCGCGGTTGCGCAGCGCGGCTTTCGCCGACGAAGACATCGCGTTCAGCGACTGGCCATCAAACACCACATCGCCGGACGTGGGTGCGTCCAGGCCGCCCAGCAGATGCAGCAGCGTACTCTTGCCGGAGCCGGAGCTGCCGACAATCGCCATCAGCTCGCCGGGTTGCAGGCTAAAGGTAACGTTACGCAGCACGTCAGTCTGCACGCTGCCTTCCTGATAGCGTTTGCACAGCTCGCGGCACTGCAACAAAGGGGTGTTACTCATAACGTAAAGCCTCAGCGGGTTGAACGGCGGCGGCGCGCCAGGAAGGATAGAGCGTCGACAGCAGCGCAACGACCATTGCCGTCACGGCAATCGTCACCACCTGCCAGACGTTAATGTCGACCGGCAGCGCCGCGCCATCAAGAAACAGGCCGATAACCGGCATCAGATTATTAAGCTGGCTGGCGAGCAGCACGCCGAGCAGCGTACCGAGCAGCGCGCCGATAATACCGGCGCTGGCACCCTGCACCATAAACACCGCCACAATCTGACGGCGAGTGAGCCCCTGGGTTTGCAGGATCGCCACTTCGCCCTGCTTCTCCATGATCAGCAGGCCGAGCGAGGTGATGATATTAAAGGCAGCCACGGCGACGATCAGGCTGAGCAGCAACCCCATCATGTTTTTCTCCATGCGCACGGCCTGGAAAAGGTCGCCTTTGCGCTCGCGCCAGTCTTTCCACACCAGCCCGGCTGGCAGCGGCTGTTGGCTAAGGGTATCAACCTCCAGCGGTTTATCCAGCCACAGACGCCAGCCGGTCACATTGCCCGCCGGATAGCGCATCAGGCGCGAGGCGTCCTGCTGGTTAACCAGAATCTGATAGCCATCCACTTCGCTGTTGGCGGCGTAGGTGCCCGCCACGGTGAACAGACGCTGGCTTGGCACGCGGCCCATCGGGGTGAACTGGCTGACCGACGGCACCATCAGGCGCAGCTCATCGCCGCGTTTCACGCCGAGTTGTGAGGCCAGCTGTTCGCCAAGGATGACGTTGTACTGGCCCGACTGCAGCACGCTCTGCGGCGTATTCACCAGGAAAGGCGTCAGCGGGTCCTGCTGGTCGGGCTGAATGCCAAGCATCACGCCGACCGATACGTTATGCGCGCTCTGCAACACCACGTCGGACGTCGTGAGCGGCTCAACGCGGCTGATGCCCTGAAGCTTAAGGCTGCTGGCGGGCTGCTGCTGTGGGTTGATGCTGCCTTTGTCGCTGGTGACCAGCGCCTGCGGCATTAACCCAAGGATGTTGCCCTCCAGCTCGCGCTCAAAGCCGTTCATCACCGATAACACCGTGACAAGGGCCAGCACGCCGAGCGTGATGCCGATAGTGGAGAGCCAGGAAACGAAGCGACCAAAGCGATCCGATGCTCGCCCACGCATATAGCGCAGGCCGATAAATAGCGCGACAGGTTGATACATGTATTCCGTCTTGGCAGTTGCCTGAAAGTAGATCAGTGATGATAAAGGAGGCGTCCGGTTTATGAAACCTCTAACCCTCTGAGTGCGCGGCAAAGTATGGCCGATTTTTGTAAAAAGAGGCGACGACAGGTTTAATCACCGTGCCAGGGCATAGACTACACTTAACAGTGGAGTCACCACTGTGCTCCCCAGGCGCTGGAGTAAACACCATGTTCAAATATCCCAAAGGCAGTATTGTGAAACACAAATCGGGAGAGATTAAAGGCGAGATTGTTAACGTTTTTGAACAGGGAGACGCGCCCACCGGTTACTACGTGAAGTGGGACGACGGCAACCACAGCTATCATCTGGAAAGGGATTTAAGCTGGGCAAACGTCGATCGCCCGCGTATGCACTATACCCAACCATCCGCTAAATAACTCGGCCACCGCGCAAAGGAAAAACCGTCGCAGCAGGTGATCGCCAGGACGTTATGTGGAATCATGACGCCCTGGAAAAAATGGAGAGAATCACAAGATCCCATGTCCGAACAGACCCGCTATGCCCTGCCCGTTAAACCCGGCGATCGTCGCCAGCTCGGCCAGCTGATCGGTGCCGCACACGCGGTAGAGTGCGCCAGCATTACCGAGCGCCATGCTGGTCCGGTGCTGATGATCACGCCCGATATGCAAACCGCGCTGCGCCTGCTGGATGAAATCCGCCAGTTTACCGATCTGCCCGTCAGCCATCTCGCCGACTGGGAAACGCTGCCTTACGACAGCTTCTCGCCCCATCAGGATATTATCTCGGCCCGCCTGTCGACGCTTTACCAGCTGCCGACCATGGAGCGCGGCATGCTGATTATGCCGGTCAATACCCTGATGCAGCGCGTCTGTCCGCATGCCTATCTGCACGGCCACGCGCTGGTGATGCAGCAGGGGCAAAAACTGTCACGCGACCGCCTGCGCGATCAGCTGGAACAGGCGGGCTATCGCCACGTTGACCAGGTGATGGAGCATGGCGAATACGCCACGCGCGGCGCGCTGCTTGACCTGTTCCCGATGGGCAGCGAGCAGCCCTACCGCATCGACTTTTTCGACGACGAGATCGACAGCCTGCGGCTGTTTGACGTCGACAGCCAGCGCACGCTGGAAGCGGTTCCGGCTATCAATCTGCTGCCCGCCCATGAGTTCCCGACCGACAAAGCGGCGATTGAGCTGTTCCGCACCCGCTGGCGCGAGCTGTTCGACGTGCGCCGCGAGCCAGAACATATTTATCAGCAGGTCAGTAAAGGCACGTTGCCTGCCGGGATCGAATACTGGCAGCCACTGTTTTTCGAACAGGAGCTGCCGACGCTGTTCAGCTATCTGCCCGATAACACGCTGATTGTGAACTGCGGCGACCTGAGCGGCAGCGCGGAGCGTTTCTGGCAGGATGTGGAGGCGCGCTATGAGAACCGCCGCGTCGATCCGATGCGTCCGCTGCTGACGCCAGCCACGCTGTGGCTGCGTCCGGACGCGCTGCTGGGCGAGCTGAACCACTGGCCGCGCGTGCAGATGACCAACGAGGCGCTGCCGGAGAAAGCGGCTAACACCAATCTTGGCTACCAGCCGCTGCCGGACATTGCCGTGCAGGCGCAGGCCAAAGCGCCGCTCGATCCGCTGCGCCAGTTCCTGGACGGCTTCAGCGGCCAGGTCACCTTTTCGGTGGAGAGTGAGGGCCGCCGTGAAAGTTTGCAGGAGCTGCTGGCGCGCATTAAATTGCGACCGCAGACCGTGCAGCGCTTCGACCAGGCCGAGGAGCGCTTCACATTAATGATCGGTGCCAGCGAACGCGGCTTCGTTGATACGCTGCGCGACCGCGTGCTGATCTGCGAAAGCGATCTGCTGGGCGAGCGCGTTAGCCGTCGCCGTCAGGATACGCGCCGTACCATCAATCCCGATATTCTGATCCGTAACCTGGCTGAATTAACGCCCGGTCAGCCGGTGGTGCATCTGGAGCACGGCGTCGGCCGCTATATCGGCCTGACCACGCTGGAAGCAGGCGGCATCATGGCGGAGTATCTGATGCTCTCCTACGCCAACGACGCCAAACTCTACGTGCCGGTTTCATCACTGCACCTGATTAGCCGCTACGCCGGTGGCGCAGACGAAAATGCGCCGCTGCATAAACTGGGCAGCGACGCCTGGTCGCGCGCCCGGCAGAAAGCGGCAGAGAAGGTGCGCGACGTCGCCGCCGAGCTGCTGGATATTTACGCCCAGCGTGCGGCCAAAGCGGGCTACGCCTTTAAGCACGATCGCGAACAGTACCAGCTGTTCTGCGAGAGCTTCCCGTTTGAAACCACGCCCGATCAGGCACAGGCGATCAATGCGGTGTTGAGCGATATGTGCCAGCCGCTGGCGATGGACCGCCTGGTGTGTGGCGACGTCGGCTTCGGCAAGACCGAAGTGGCGATGCGCGCCGCGTTCCTTGCGGTCGAGAACCACAAGCAGGTCGCGGTGCTGGTGCCCACCACGCTGCTGGCGCAGCAGCACTATGACAATTTCCGCGATCGCTTCGCCAACTGGCCGGTGCGCATTGAGATGCTGTCGCGCTTCCGCAGCGCCAAAGAGCAGACGCAGGTGTTGCAGGAGGCGAGCGAAGGCAAAATCGACATCCTGATCGGCACCCACAAGCTGCTAATGAGCGATCTGAAGTGGCACGATCTGGGACTACTGATCGTCGATGAAGAGCACCGGTTCGGCGTGCGCCACAAAGAGCGTATCAAGGCGATGCGCGCCGACGTCGATATTTTGACGCTGACCGCGACGCCGATCCCACGCACCCTGAATATGGCCATGAGCGGCATGCGCGATCTGTCGATCATTGCCACGCCGCCCGCACGCCGTCTGGCGGTGAAGACCTTTGTACGCGAGTACGACAACCTGGTGGTGCGCGAGGCGATTTTGCGCGAGGTGCTGCGCGGCGGCCAGGTCTACTACCTCTACAACGACGTTGAGAACATTGAAAAGGCGGCGCAGCGGCTGGCGGAGCTGGTGCCGGAAGCACGCATTGCCATCGGCCACGGCCAGATGCGCGAGCGCGACCTTGAGAGGGTGATGAATGACTTCCATCACCAGCGTTTTAATGTGCTGGTCTGCACCACCATCATTGAAACCGGCATTGATATCCCGACCGCCAACACCATCATCATTGAGCGTGCCGACCACTTTGGCCTGGCACAGCTGCACCAGCTGCGCGGCCGCGTGGGTCGTTCGCACCACCAGGCCTACGCCTGGCTGCTGACGCCACATCCGAAGGCGATGACCAGCGACGCGCAGAAACGTCTGGAGGCGATCGCCTCGCTGGAGGATCTCGGCGCGGGCTTTGCGCTGGCAACGCACGATCTGGAGATCCGTGGCGCGGGCGAGCTGCTGGGGGAAGAGCAGAGCGGCCAGATGGAGACGCTGGGCTTCTCGCTCTATATGGAGCTGCTGGAGAACGCGGTGGATGCGCTGAAAGAGGGCCGCGAGCCGTCGCTGGAGGATCTCACCAGTAACCAGACCGAGGTTGAACTGCGCATGCCTGCCCTGCTGCCGGAAGATTTCATTCCTGACGTCAATACGCGCCTGTCGCTCTACAAGCGTATCGCCAGCGCTGAAGCCGAAGAGGAGTTGCAGGAGCTGAAAGTCGAGATGATTGACCGCTTCGGCATGCTGCCGGACGCAGCGCGCAACCTGCTGGATATCGCGGCGCTGCGGCTGGTGGCACGCAGTTTCGGCATCCGTAAGATTGAAGCCAGTGATAAGGGGGGCTTCTTCGATTTTGCGCCGCAGAACAGCGTAGATCCCGCCTGGCTGATCAGTCTGTTACAGAAAGATCCCCAGCAGTGGAAGCTGGAGGGGCCGACGCGTCTGCGCTTCACGCGCGACCTGGCGGAACGTAAGCTGCGCATGGAGTGGGTGCAGGGCTTTATGGCCCAGCTGCGTGAAAACCGCATCTGAATCGTGGTGAAATCACAATGTCTCCCGCCTGGCGGGAGACACTGCTTCTCTTATTTCAATCCCATCGCATTACGCAGCGTAAAGAACAGATCGGTCTGATCGGTCAGTCCCACCACGTTCGCCGCATAGGGGCCATACGCCGCGATACGCAGCTGCGTGCCGGTATGCCCCTGCGAGTCCGTATCTGAGTTGCCATAGCTGATGGTCATCACCGCGTTGTCTTTGGTGTTCAGTGCCTGCGTCAGGCCCGGGGCTTTCGTGCCGTTGGCAATGATCTGGCTGCTGTGCGCATGGTCCGCCGTTACCACCACTAGCGTGTTGCCCTCCTCGCGGGCAAACGCCAGCGCCTGCTGCACCGCTTCGTCGAGATCCACCGTTTCACCAATCTGCCCGCACGGGTTTGCGGCGTGATCTTCTTTATCAATAGATGCGCCTTCAACCTGCAGGAAGAAGCCGTTCTGGTTGGTCTTGAGCAGGTCAATCGCTTTGGCCGTCATCTGCGCAAGGGTTGGCGTGGCAACCGGGCGATCTTTGTTGATCTCGCAGGTGACAGCTGGCTGGTCGATGTTGCCGTGATAGCTCGCCTTTGGTCCTTTCCAGCGCACTGGCATATTGCCATCAGCAAACAGGCCGAGCAGCGGCTTTTGGTCATCAGCCGCAGTAATGGCATTGAGTCCCTGCCAGTCGCTGACCAGCTGGTATCCACGCGCCTCGGCCTGCTCACGCAGGGTTTTCCCCTGATAGTCGCCCGCTTTCGCCACTTCATTAAAGGATTTTGCGCCGCCACCCAGCACCACGTCAGCACGGGTTTTCAGGATTTGCTCGCTGATTGATCCTTTGCCGCCCTGCTCCAGCGCATTGCTGGCGCACAGCTCGCTGGTTTTCTCCGGGCCATAGCATTTACGGCTGGTGACGTGCGCCATCAGCGCGGCGGGCGTGGCATCCTGCAACTCTGCCGTTGAGACGTTGCCGGTTGCTTTACCGGCTGCTTTGGCCATCTCCAGCAGGGTTTGCTGATCCTTGCCGTTCACATCAACGCCGATGGCGCCGTTGTAGCTTTTGGTGCCGGTGGCCCACGCAGTGGCTGAAGCGGCAGAGTCGGTGACGTAGTCCGGCTTATGGGTTTTCTTGTCCAGCGAATAATGGGTGTACTGACCGGTCAGCGGCAGCGCATCAATGCCTTTAAAGAAGCCGCCTGCGCCTTCCGCCAGATTACGCGCGGCGGTGATTTCCGAGTCGCCCATGCCATCACCAATCAGCAGAATGACGTTTTTCGCTGTGGTATTGCGCAGCGACGCTTTCAACGCCTCGGTTTGATCGCCAGTCAGACGACGCGCACCGCCATGCTGGGTAATATCGCCGGTTGCGGCGCGCGTATAGGCTGCATCGGCTGGTGCGCTGGCGGTTTCGGCGTTCACAGAGAGGCTTACCAGCGAGGCAAGCAGCGAAAAGGCAAAGAGGCGCATCGGTTTCATCTTGTGTTCCCTTATTAGCAAAATTTACCAGAAGTATCAGGCGTTAAGTCTGTGATGCTTTGGTAACATTTTTGTGGCTGCGGGATGTCGTTTCGATGACAATCCAGCCGAAATGGGCAGGGATAAAACGATTCGAACAGAGCTTAAGCGGATAGAAGAAAAGAGAAAAATAGTGCTTGACCCTTTTGGGGCGACTCCCTATAGTAGCGCCCCGTTGACCCAGCAAGGTCAGCGAACAAAATGTGGTGAGGTGTCCGAGTGGCTGAAGGAGCACGCCTGGAAAGTGTGTATACGGCAACGTATCGGGGGTTCGAATCCCCCTCTCACCGCCACAAATTCTAAAAAATGCCTGAACTGACGTTCAGGCATTTTTTTTACATATTCTTCGATGAGAGGGGTATGAGAACCCCCGCCGGGGTTCGACAACGGGTGCAGCCCGTTGGACAGCGGAGCCTGCGACGCTGCCCGCAGGGCGAGCGCAGCGAGTCAATCCCCCTCTCACCGCCACAAATTGCAGAGAAAAGCCTGAGCGAAAGTTCAGGCTTTTTTCGTTTATATCGCTCGATGAGAGGGGTATGAGAACCCCCGCCGGGTTCGACAACGGGTGCAGCCCGTTGGACAGCGGAGCCTGCGACGCTGCCCGCAGGGCGAGCGCAGCGAGTCAATCCCCCTCTCACCGCCACAAATTCTAGAAAATGCCTGAACTGACGTTCAGGCATTTTTTTTACATATTCTTCGATGAGAGGGGTATGAGAACTCCCGCCGGGGTTCGACAACGGGTGCAGCCCGTTGGACAGCGGAGCCTGCGACGCTGCCCGCAGGGCGAGCGCAGCGAGTCAATCCCCTTACCTTCCGGTACCTCGCTCAGCCATAAAAAAACCCGGCTTGCGCCGGGTTTTGCTTGCTACACAGACTCACTCAATCATCCATAAGCATGCAGCGTCCGCTGGCACAGCGCCGAGCGCACACAGTCATCTTTACCGAAGCGTACAATGCCAACCATCTCGTCCTCTTCGAATCGCGCCAGCGCGTCCGCAAGACCGGAAGGCACCCCAGCGGGCAAGTCGCACTGGGTAATATCGCCGTTAACAATTACCGTGACGTTTTCGCCAAGGCGGGTCAGGAACATCTTCATCTGGGCCGCGGTCACGTTTTGTGCCTCATCGAGGATCACCACCGCATTTTCAAAGGTACGACCACGCATGTAGGCGAAAGGCGCAATTTCTACCTTGCCGATTTCGGGTCGCAGACAGTACTGCATAAAGGAAGCGCCAAGACGTTTAACCAGAACGTCGTAGACCGGCCGGAAATACGGGGCAAATTTTTCTGAGATATCCCCTGGCAGGAACCCCAGATCTTCATCGGCCTGTAACACCGGTCGCGTGACGATGATCCTGTCAATATCCTTATGTATCAGGGCCTCTGCCGCTTTCGCGGCGCTGATCCAGGTTTTACCACATCCGGCCTCACCGGTTGCAAAGATCAGCTGTTTCGTTTCTATGGCCTGGAGATAGTGCGCCTGAGATTCATTTCTGGCGGCGATCGGCGAACGGTCGCGCACATCGCGCGCCATACCGATTGCATCCAGCCCACTCATCTGCACCAGCGAAGTGACCGATTCTTCTTCACGCTGACGGTGACTGCGAGAGTCACTACGAAGCACCCTTCTGGCTTCACGACGCGCTTTGATCACTGCTTTCTGTCTTCCCATAGTCGCACCTTACAGTTGGTTTCATTTCCCGCGTTGGGCCGTTGCCCGCCACGATTAACTGAACGCTTTAGAGGTTTGATGGCTTCCTTTCGAGCCATGACGTGCCGTTGATAAAGATGCGCAGCCGCACCGAAGCGCAACCGCACACCGGTAAAAATCGGAGGTAAGAAAACAATTTGCTAAAGAAGAGGATGCAGTCGAGGGTAATTTGCCCCTCGCCGGAAAGTGCGAAATCTGAAGTGAAACTGTGTGTCCTGTACAGGACGTTCCCATGCGCGACTCCAGTCTGCTAACTAACACGCTTATCCATTAAACTGCACTAATTTTAACAGATTTGGCAACATTAATTTTACGTGCAGTCCAGAAAACGGAAAATGGCTGAGAGCGGGCAGTGGAAAGCACAGGGATTTGCTATAGCGATCAACAGATTGCTTTAGTATGCGATTGGAAAATATTTTATTCGCCGGGGAAATATCATGCCGCCATCGCGACGGCGTGATTCAGCTCAGGCTTCCAGCAGCGGCTGCGCCAGATAATGGCGGTTGTCAGGAACCCCCGGCAAAACAAAGAAATAGCCGCCGCCTATCGGACGGATATACTCCTCCAGCGCTTCGCCATTCAGCCGCTTTTGCACGGTGATAAAGCCCTTCTCCAGGTCGTGCTGGTAGCAAACAAACAGCAGCCCCATATCAAGCTGGCCCGATGCGGTCACACCCGCCGAGTAGCTGTAGCCCCGGCGCAGCATCAGGCTGCTCTCGGTCTCGCGGGTGCGCGGATTTGCGAGGCGAATATGGGCATCCAGGGCGATCACCTCGCCGTTAGGGTCCTTCGTATAATCAGGCACGTCATGTTCATGCGCCATGCCCAGTGGCGCGCCGCTCAGCTTGTCACGCCCAAAAATGACCTGCTGCTCACCCAGCGGCGTGCGATCCCACATCTCCACGCGAAAGCGAATAATGCGTGCCGCCTGGTAGCAGCCGTTACGCGCCCATGCGGGTTCATCCTGATCCGCCGTCACCCACAGGAGTTTGTCCATCAGCGGTTTATCCTGGGTATCCGGATTCGCCGTGCCGTCTTTAAAACCCAGCAGGTTGATCGGCGTCTCTTTGCCGCGGCTGCGCGCGGCGTGGTCGGCGATAAAGCCTTCACGCCGCCAGCGTATGCCCAGCAGGTCAGGTGTATGTTTGACAATGTCGCGCAGCGCGTGGATGACCGTATCCTGGGTGTTGGCGCAGATTTGCAGCAGCAGATCGCCGTGGCACTGGGCCGCATCCAGCGAGTCGTTGGGAAAGCGCGTCATGCTTTGCAGCTGCTTCGGCTTCAGAGCCTGAAGGCCAAAGCGCTCGTCAAACAGCGTCTCGCCGACCGACACGGTTACGGTGAGGTTGTCCGGGGCGATCTCCGCGCCCAGAATGCCAGAGTCCATTGGCGGCAGCCGGGGATTGGCCACCGCAGGAGCAGGTCCGCCGGTGGTCAGGAAGGCAATGCGTGTGGTAAGCAGCTGGAACAGGCGCACCAGCTCCGCTTTATCGCTGGCCAGCACGTCAAAAGCCACCAGCATCATCGACGCCTGCTGCGGCGTGATGATGCCCGCCTGATACTGCCCGTAGAACGGTTGCACCTGCTGGCGCGCATCGGGTGCAACCGTACCGGGCGCGTAGCTGTCGGCCGCCGCGTGGAACGGGCAGCCGCCGCTCAGGGCGGCCGCGCCGCCCAGCATGCCTAATCCCTTTAACAGACGCCGCCGTGCAGGCTGCGCCTCGTCCTTGTGATTGTTCATGTCAATCCAGCCCTAAGGTGCCGCGCAGCAGCGAGAGATCTTCCGCCAGCGCGGTGACTGGCCCTTTCAGCGCATTACGATCCGCGCTGGTCAGTTTCTCATAGGAAGCGAAGCCTTCTCCGGTGCGGTATTTGCTCAGAATGGCGTCAACTTTTTTGAAGTTGCCGTCGACTTTCGCCAGCAGCTGTGGGTTCGCCTGCTGCAGCTGTGGGCGCAGCAGATCGACAATTTTCTGCGCGCCGTCAATGTTTGCCTGGAAGTCCCACAGGTCAGTACGGCTGTAGCGATCCTCTTCGCCAGAAATTTTGCTGGAGGCGACCTCTTCAATCAGGCCCGCCGCGCCACCCACGACTTTTACCGGTGGGAAAGCCAGCTCGCTGATGCGGGTTTGCAGATCCTGCACGTCGCGGTTGAGCTGGGTCGCGTAGCCTTCCATGCCTTTGGTGTTGTTGTCGCCGAACAGCGCTTTCTCCAGGCGATGGAAGCCGGTGAACTTAGGATCTTCTGCTTTCTTCTCGTAGTCATCTTCACGCGCGTCGATGCTGCCGTCGAGATCGGAGAAGAGCTCGGCGACAGGCTCAATACGCTCATAGTGCTGGCGCGTTGGGGCGTAGAGCGCTTTGGCTTTCTCAATGTCGCCAGCTTTCACCGCATGGGTAAAGGCCTCGGTGCCCGCCACCAGCTGCGCCACTTCCTGCATGACGTACGCTTTGTAAGCGGTGATCGGGCCAGCCAGCGACAGGATGCCAGGCTTATCGCTTTTCGCGGTTGACGCACCGCCATCTTCGACGGTCAGTTTGCCTTTCGGGTTGCTCAGCAGGCCGCAGGTCATCTCATACTCGCCCGCCTCAAGGTTAGCGGTCAGTTTCTGGCTGAAGCCTGGCGCGATATTCTCGCGCTCTTCCACTACCAGCACGCCCTTCAGGATCTCCCACTCCAGCGCTTTCTGGCTGCTGTTTTTAATCAAAAACTGGGTTTTCCCGGCTTTGACCGTCAGCTGCATCGGCTCGCACTGTTTGTCCGTGACGTTGATGTTAACCTGCGGAATATCGGCAGCCGCAGCGGTTGCCGACAGCGCCATCAGTGAAGCCAGTAGCGTTTTGCGGCGAAAGCGAATCATCATAGTTGTGTCCCTGTTAAGTAGAGAGTTGGCGCGCCGGGCGCGCAGGCATCACAAACAGCAGCAGTGCCGGGATGAGATAAAGGAAATAGACCACCACTTCACTGACGCTCGGCGTCTCCTGATAGCCGAGAACGCCCTCAAGCAGCGTGCCGAACAGCGAATGGGTGGAGAGCACATTGCTCAGGTCGAAGGCAATATCCTGAAAATGGTTCCAGATGCCGGCCTCATGGAAAGCGCGGATCGCGCCCGCCGCCAGCCCGGCCGCGACAAACAGGATAAACAGGCTGGTCCAGCGGAAGAAGTGCGCCATATTGAGCCGCACACCGCCCCAGTAGAGCAGCATTCCCAGCGCCACAGCGGTCGCCAGCCCCAGCACCGCACCCGTCGGCGGCGCATAGCCGACATCCTGCGTGAACGCGGCCAGCAGGAAGAACACTGACTCGAGCCCTTCGCGCGCTACGGCGAGAAATACCATCAGCACCAGCGCCAGCCCGCCGCGCCCGGAACGGTTCAGTGCCTGGTCGACGGCCTGCTCCAGCTGCGCACGCATATTGCGCGCGACTTTGCGCATCCAGAACACCATGGAGGTCAGGATGACCACGGCAATCACCGCCACAATGCCCTCGAACAGCTCCTGCTGTTTCTGCGGGAACTCGCCAGTGGTCTGGTTAATGAAAATACCGAGGGCCAGACAGAGCGCAGCGGCGATAAACACGCCCGCCCACAGCGCAGGGAACCACTGGGTGCGTCCGGTGCGTTTCAGATAGCTGGCGATCAGGCTGACGATAAGCGCTGCTTCCAGCCCCTCGCGCAGCATAATAAGAAAGGGAACAAACATCGCCGACCTCTTGAATGTTAAGCAGCGTCAATCACGGGTAAAGTTAAGTAAAATACGAACGATACCGATTATCATTATCGCCAGTTAAAAAACAAGTAATCCAGGGAAATTATTTCATGGCTGACGGGCACAAAAAAGCCCGCTTTCGGTCAGGAAAGCGGGCCTGCAATCAGAGCCAGTTATTTTGTCAGATATTCCGCCTCGGCGGCCTCAAAGCGCTGCTGCGCCGCAGCAGAAGGCGCGCGTCCCAGCAGGCTGAACACCACTATCGCGATGCTGGCAAAGGCAAAGCCCGGGATAATTTCATACAGGCCCAGCCAGCCGTACTGTTTCCAGATCAGCACGGTTGCCGCGCCGATGATCATCCCCGCCAGCGCGCCGTTGCGCGTCATACGTTTCCAGCAGACGCCGAACAGCACTACCGGACCGAAAGCGGCACCAAAGCCGGCCCAGGCATAGCTCACCAGACCCAGCACGCGGTTATCCGGGTTTGAGGCCAGCGCAATAGAGATCAGCGCCACCAGCAGCACCATCGCGCGTCCAAACCAGACCAGCTCTTTCTGGCTGGCATTTTTGCGCAGGAAGCCTTTGTAGAGGTCTTCAGTCAGTGCGCTGGAGCAGACCAGCAGCTGGCAGCTCAGCGTCGACATTACTGCCGCCAGAATCGCTGACAGCAGAATACCGGCAATCCACGGGTTAAACAGAATACGTGCCAGCTCGATGAAGACGCGCTCGCCGTTGCCGCTCACGCCAGCCGCCTGATCCGGGTGGTTCTGGAAGTAGGCGATGCCGAAGAAGCCAACCGCTACTGCGCCCGCCAGGCAGAGCACCATCCACGCCATGCCGATACGGCGGGCGGTGCGGATGGAGCGGTGGGAGTCGGCCGCCATAAAGCGCGCCAGAATGTGCGGCTGACCGAAGTAGCCCAGCCCCCAGCCCAGCAGCGAGATCACCGCCACGAAGTTTAGCCCTTTCAGCATATTGAGGTTTTCAAGGCTTTTCGCCTCGATGACCGCCAGCGAGTCATCCAGGCCGCCTACGGCAACAATCACAATAATCGGCGTCAGGATCAGGGCGAAAATCATCAGGCTCGCCTGGACGGTGTCGGTCCAGCTTACGGCCAGGAAACCGCCCACCAGCGTATAGAGGATGGTTGCCGCCGCACCGGCCCACAGCGCGGTTTCATAGCTCATGCCAAAGGTGCTTTCGAACAGACGCGCGCCCGCCACCACGCCTGAGGCGCAGTAGATGGTGAAGAAGATCAGGATAACCAGCGCCGAGATCACGCGCAGGATCTTGCTTTTGTCTTCAAAGCGGCTGGTAAAGAAGTCCGGCAGGGTCAACGCATTATCATGATGTTCAGTCTGCACGCGCAGACGTCCCGCCACAATCTTCCAGTTGAGCCAGGCACCAATCGTCAGGCCAATAGCAATCCAGCTTTCAGAGATACCAGAGAGAAAGATCGCGCCAGGCAGTCCCATCAGCAGCCAGCCGCTCATGTCAGATGCACCTGCCGACAGTGCGGTCACCACGCTGCCAAGACTGCGCCCACCCAGAATGTAATCGTCGAAGTTTTTAGTGGAACGGTAAGCCACCAGCCCTATCAACACCATCCCAAGGATATAAATTACAAAAGTCACCAGCATCGGTGTGCTTACATTCATTCGTCTCTCCACTTTATAGTTGATTTCCCGAGAGAAACCGCACGCTGCTGGCTCACCGGAACGGGGCGAAGCAGCAGGTTTTGTCCAGATTCAGGCGCCCGACATTTCCTGAGGCGCGGTATCCTGCCGGAAAGGTGCGATGCGCACAATGGATTTAACACAAGCATCACAGCGATTTCACCTGGTAATGCCTAAATTTTGTTAACAGGTTGCACTCGCTCACAGTTCGGAAGTTGCACCTCTGCAAACCCCTACAAATGCAGTGAGTTAGCGCCATGACGTTTTGGCGAGATTCTTGCAGCAAGTTCCATGCCGTCTTTTTTATCATTAACAAATTAATCATTAAAAAGGCTGCTACACAGGTCACACTTAACACGGTTGCACAAAGTTGCAACATCAGTAATAGTGCTGCCCACGCAGTAAGATACAGACACAGGAGCAGAGACGTCATGGGCACGACTACCATGGGGGTGAAGCTGGATGAAGCCACCCGCGAACGCATTAAACTGGCGGCGCAGAATATCGACCGCACCCCGCACTGGCTAATTAAGCAGGCCATTTTCAACTACCTTGGCCAGCTGGAAAGCGGCGATGCGCTGCCGGAAATCCCGGTCGCGGCGGGTGCGCTGGCGGAGTCTGAAGAGATTGCGCCAGAAGAGACACACCAGCCGTTCCTCGACTTTGCTGAGCATATTCTGCCGCAGTCGGTTGCGCGTGCCGCTATCACTGCTGCATGGCGTCGTCCAGAGACTGACGCGGTGCCGATGCTGCTGGAGCAGGCGCGCCTGCCTGCCCCGCTGGCAGAGAAAACCCACCAGCTCGCTTACCAGCTTGCCGACAAGCTGCGGCACCAAAAAGGGGCAACCGGACGCGCCGGAATGGTGCAAAGCCTGCTGCAGGAGTTCTCACTCTCCTCCCAGGAAGGCGTGGCGCTGATGTGCCTGGCCGAAGCGCTGCTGCGTATTCCCGACAAGCCCACACGTGACGCGCTGATCCGCGACAAAATCAGCAACGGCAACTGGCAGTCGCATCTGGGCCGTAGCCCGTCCCTGTTTGTTAACGCCGCTACCTGGGGTCTGCTGTTTACCGGACGCCTGGTGTCGACCCACAACGAAGCGAACCTGTCGCGCTCGCTGAACCGCATTATCGGCAAGAGCGGTGAGCCGCTGATCCGTAAAGGCGTCGATATGGCGATGCGCCTGATGGGCGAGCAGTTCGTCACCGGCGAAACCATCGCTGAGGCGCTGGCGAACGCGCGCAAGCTGGAAGAGAAAGGTTTCCGCTACTCCTACGATATGCTGGGCGAAGCGGCGCTGACCGCCAGCGATGCCAAAGCCTATCTGCTCTCCTATCAGCAGGCGATCCACGCCATTGGCAAAGCCTCTAACGGCCGCGGCATTTATGAAGGGCCGGGCATCTCGATCAAGCTCTCTGCGCTGCATCCACGCTACAGCCGCGCGCAGTATGCTCGCGTTATGGAGGAGCTCTACCCGATCCTGAAATCCCTGACGCTACTGGCGCGCTCCTACGATATCGGCATCAATATCGACGCCGAAGAGGCTGACCGGCTTGAGCTGTCGCTCGACCTGCTGGAGAAGCTCTGCTTCGAGCCAGAGCTCGAGGGCTGGAACGGCATCGGCTTTGTAATCCAGGCCTATATGAAACGCTGCCCGTTTGTCATTGATTCACTGATCGACCTGGCACAGCGCAGCCGCCGTCGCCTGATGATCCGCCTGGTAAAAGGGGCGTACTGGGACAGCGAAATTAAACGCGCCCAGGTTGAGGGGCTGGAGGGCTATCCGGTCTATACGCGCAAGGTTTACACCGATATCTCTTACCTCGCCTGCGCGCGCAAGCTGCTGGCGGTGCCAAACCTGATCTATCCGCAGTTCGCGACGCACAACGCCCATACGCTGGCGGCCATCTATCAGCTGGCAGGCAATAACTACTACCCGGGGCAGTATGAGTTCCAGTGCCTGCACGGCATGGGCGAACCGCTCTATGAACAGGTGGTCGGTAAAGTGGCGGACGGCAAGCTGAACCGGCCATGCCGTATTTATGCGCCGGTGGGCACCCATGAAACTCTGCTCGCCTATCTGGTGCGCCGCCTGCTGGAAAACGGCGCGAACACTTCCTTTGTTAACCGCATCGCTGACACCTCGCTGCCGATAGACGAGCTGGTAGCCGATCCGGTTGTGGCGGTAGAAAAGCTGGGCGCGAGCGAAGGCGCGATTGGCCTGCCGCACCCGAGAATCCCGCTGCCGCGCGATCTTTATGGCGCCGGACGCAGCAACTCGGCCGGTATCGACATGGCCAACGAGCATCGTCTGGCCTCGCTCTCCAGCGCCCTGCTGAGCAGCGCCGCGCAGCCCTGGCTGGCGCAGCCGATCATTGATGGCGAGCTGGGCGATGGCGAAACCCGCGCGGTGCTCAACCCAGCCGCGCCGGGCGATGTCGTCGGCCAGGTGCGCGAAGCCAGCGAAGCGGAAGTGTCACAGGCGCTGGACGCCGCCGTGAACGCCGGTCCAATCTGGTTCGCCACCCCGCCTGATGAGCGCGCCGCTATTCTTGACCGTGCCGCGCAGCACATGGAAGACGGGATGCAGCAATTAATCGGCATTCTGGTGCGCGAAGCGGGCAAAACCTACAACAACGCTATCGCCGAAGTGCGCGAGGCGGTGGATTTCCTGCGCTACTATGCGGGCATGGTGCGCAGCGATTTCGATAACGAAACCCACCGTCCGCTCGGTCCGGTGGTCTGCATCAGCCCGTGGAACTTCCCGCTGGCAATCTTCACCGGCCAGATTGCCGCCGCGCTGGCCGCGGGCAACAGCGTGCTGGCTAAGCCTGCCGAGCAGACCCCGCTGATCGCCGCACAGGCGGTGCAGATCCTGCTGGATGCGGGCGTGCCTGCGGGCGTGCTGCAGCTGCTGCCGGGCAATGGCGAAACCGTCGGCGCGCAGCTGACGCGTGACCCGCGCGTACGCGGCGTAATGTTTACCGGCTCGACCGCCGTGGCGACACTGTTGCAGCGCAACCTGGCCGGACGCCTCGATCCTCAGGGTCGTCCGACGCCGCTGATCGCTGAAACCGGCGGGCTGAACGCCATGATCGTCGATTCGTCAGCGCTGACGGAACAGGTAGTCGTGGACATTGTCGCTTCGGCATTCGACAGCGCCGGTCAGCGCTGCTCGGCGCTGCGCCTGCTCTGTGTTCAGGATGACGTGGCGGATCACACGCTGAAGATGCTGCGCGGCGCGATGGCCGAGTGCCGCATGGGCAACCCAGAGCGCCTCTCTACCGATATTGGGCCGGTAATTGACGCCGAGGCGAAAGCCGGGATCGAGCGCCATATTCAGGCGATGCGCAATAAGGGCAATACCGTCTATCAGGCGGTACAGGAACATCCGCAGGACAGCGCAGAGTGGCAGAGCGGCACCTTTATCAAACCGACGCTGATCGAGCTAAACCAGGTCAGCGATCTCGACAAAGAGATTTTTGGTCCGGTGCTGCACGTGGTGCGCTTCGCGCGTAACGCCCTGCCGCAGCTGATCGAGCAGATCAACGCGGGCGGCTACGGCCTGACGCTGGGCGTGCATACCCGTATTGATGAGACCATTGCACAGGTCACGGCGAATGCCAAAGTCGGCAACCTCTACGTTAACCGTAATATGGTGGGTGCCGTGGTTGGCGTGCAGCCGTTCGGCGGCGAAGGCCTGTCCGGCACCGGCCCGAAAGCCGGTGGCCCGCTCTATCTCTACCGCCTGCTGGCCAGCCGTCCGGAAGAGGCGTTGAGCACCACCTTCAACCGCCAGGACGCTGAATGCCCCGTTGACGGCACGCTGCGTGAGGCGCTGCTGGAGCCGCATAAAGCGCTGAATGCCTGGGCGCAGCAGGACAAGCCTGAACTGGCTGCGCTCTGCCAGCGCTACGCCACGCTGGCGCAGGCGGGCACCGTGCGTCTGCTGACCGGCCCGACCGGCGAGCGCAATACCTTCTCGCTGCTGCCGCGTGAGCGCGTGCTCTGCCTCGCCGATAACGAGCAGGATGCGCTGGTGCAGCTGGCGGCGGTAACCAGCGTCGGCAGCCAGGCGCTGTGGCCGGATGATGAGCTGCACCGCAAACTGCGCAATGCCTTGCCGCATGCGGTTCAGGCGCGCATTGTGCTGGCGAAGGATCTCTTCTCCACACACTTTGATGCGGTGATCTACCACGGCGACGCCGACCAGTTGCGCGCGCTGTGTGAGCAGATTGCGGAGCGCGACGGCGCGATTGTCTCCGTGCAAGGCTTCGCACGCGGCGAAACCCATCTGCTGCTGGAACGCCTGCTGATTGAGCGTTCGCTGAGCGTCAATACCGCGGCGGCGGGCGGCAACGCCAGCCTGATGACCATCGGCTGATTGCGCCAGCGCTTGCCAGATAAAAAAAGGCCCCTCTTGCGAGGGGCCTTATTCATTATGGGGTGCTGTGTGGGAATCTTTGCCCGATTAAGCCTGATTACTGTTCAGGATGAGCTGGCCGTTACGGTCCAGCGGGATGCGGGTGCCAGGGTCATTTTCCATGCGGATTTTGCCCTGCTGGGTGCCTATTTTATAGGTCACATCATAACCCAGCATCTTTTCTTGTTTATCGTAAACCGTTTTACAACGTTGTTCTGAAGTGGTGTAGGTGTCGCGATCCTGCAAACCGCCCTGCACCTGGTTGCCGGCATAGCCGCCCGCCAGGGCACCAGCGACTGTCGCCACATCGCGCCCACGTCCACCACCGAACTGGTGGCCCAGTACGCCACCTGCCACCGCGCCCAACACCGAACCCGTGATGCGATTCTCATCCTGCACTGCACGACGATGGGTCAGGGTGACGTTGCGACACTCCTGTCGCGGCTGCCTGATGCTCTCTTTGATTGGCGTTGCCGAGAGCACCTGCGCATATTGCGGACCACGGTCAAACACATCCATGCTGGCGACAGCAGCCACACCCAGCGCCGCTGCTACACCGATACCGATACCCGCTAACATCGATTTATTCACAGGATTGTCCTCCTGAAGTTGTTACCGTGCATGCGTGCTGCGACGATGTCCCCTGTCGCTGAAGCACAGACGGCGTGCACGACCCGCCGTATTCACAGGAGAAAGTTTTACAGATGGCCCGAAATTGCAACATCAGATTAATGGAGGAAAACGCACCGCAGGCGCAGCAGGACCACCTTTTCGGAGAGTTCTGAGGCAGCGTAATGGCAGGATTTTAATTAATTTGTGTTATGGGTCAGAGGGTTAACAGGCGGAAAATGCGGAAAAAGGCGGCTTGCGCCGCCTTAAATCATTAGTGGAGCTTGAGACGGGGACGGATCACGCGGTTGAGGCTGCCAACCAGCATCATCAGGCCAGTCTTGAAGTAGCCGTGGAGCGCAATCTGGTGCATACGGTACAAGGAGATGTAGACAAAACGCGCGATGCGCCCTTCCACCATCATTGAACCGCGCATCAGGTTACCCATCAGGCTGCCGACGGTGCTAAAGCGCGACAGCGACACCAGCGAGCCGTGATCCTTATAAACGTAGGCTTTCAGCGGCTTGCCGCTGCGCTGGGCAAGGATATTCTCCATCGCGCGTGACGCCATCTGGTGCGCCGACTGCGCGCGCGGCGGAACGAAGCCACCCGATGGCAGCGCACAGGAGGCGCAGTCACCGATGGCGTAAATATCGTCATCGAGCGTGGTTTGCAGCGTCTCTTTCACCACCAGCTGGTTAATACGGTTAGTTTCCAGCCCACCGATCTCTTTCAGGAAGTCCGGCGCTTTGATGCCCGCCGCCCAGACCATCAGATCCGCCTCGATAAATTCGCCGCCTTTGGTGTGCAAACCGTTTTTATCCGCGCTGGTGACCATGGTTTGCGTCAGCACGCGCACGCCCAGTTTGGTCAACTCGCTGTGCGCCGCCGCAGAGATACGCGGCGGCAGCGCAGGCAGAATACGCTCGCCCGCCTCGACCAGCGTCACGTTCAGCGCTTCGCTGCTGAGCCCTTTGTAGCCATAGCTGTGCAGCTGTTTAACCGCATTGTGCAGCTCTGCCGACAGCTCCACGCCGGTGGCCCCGCCGCCCACGATGGCAATATTGACCTTCTCCAGCCGGCCTTCGCTGGCAGAGAATTTCAGGAACTGGTTCAGCATCTCATTGTGGAAACGCTGCGCCTGATGCGGGTTGTCGAGGAAGATGCAGTGATCTTTAACACCCGGCGTACCGAAGTCGTTTGAGGTGCTGCCCAGCGCCATGACCAGCGTGTCGTAGGCCAGCTCGCGCTGTGGTACCAGCACTTCGCCGTTATCGTCGCGCATTTCCGCCAGCTCAATGGTTTTGTTCTCGCGGTTGATATTGGTCAGCGAGCCCAGCTGGAACTGGAAGCCGTGGTTGCGCGCGTGCGCCAGGTAGCTCAGCGCGTCAATGCCTTCGTCCATAGAACCGGTCGCCACTTCATGCAGCAGCGGTTTCCACAGATGGCTGTGGTTGCGGTCAACCAGGATAATCTCAGCCTTTTTCTTACGGCCTAGCTTATGGCCCAGCTGCGTGGCCATCTCCAGTCCGCCCGCGCCGCCGCCGACAATAACGATTTTTTTCATGGATGTAGTCAACAAGACCCCCTCAAAATGTGAACCAATAGTTAATCAATGGTTAAATTAAACCTTAATAAACATAGGGTTGGCGAAGTTAAAATCGCTGCTGAAGGCAGGATAGCATGGGCAGGGAAGATGGTCATACCAAAATTGATCCACATCAATTAGTGTGCGGATAACTCGGAATATTACGCAAAATTGCCGGGCGCCTGGACAGCGCCCTTTTCTTTAACCCAATGTTTTGAAAGCATTTATACGCTGGAGGTGGTGAGAGATATTCTTAAACTTATGGGTTTCAACATCGTCCCAGATAATCTCATAGAAGGGATGTAGCGTCTCCGCACTGCGCTGGCTGTTGAGCGCCTCGTCCTGGCGCGACAAAAAGACCAGGCAGCGGTCGCGGTTTTTCTCGCGGAAGTCGGTAACGCACTTGGTGGCGATGTCGAGATATTCTTCCGGCCGGTCAATTTTCCCTTCCATATTTTCAAAGGGAAACAGGTTAGGATTGAAGATCGCCTGGCGGATGCCGCAGAGAAAGCCGATGCGTTCCGCCCAGTAACCGCCCAGCCCGACACCGCAGATCAGCGGCTGGCCGCTGCTGCCGTGCGTCAGCATTTTATCGGTCTCTTTCAGCAGGAACTGCATGTCGTGTTTGGGATGGCGGGTGCTGTAGCTAATCAGTCTCACGTCAGGATCGATAAACTGAAGCTGCAGCACCTTTTCATGGTTGCCTGGACTATTGGAATCGAAACCGTGCAGATAAATAATCATGACTCTCCTCAGCGTGGTGCGCGCCAGGAGAAGTGCTTATTGTCCTGACGCTTTGTGTTCCAGCCAGCGCGCCTGCAGCTGGCTCAGCTGCTGCGCATTCTGTTTCCAGCGCGCGCTCTGTTGCAGGCTCTGGCGGGTAAGGGTTCCCCGATGGTACAGGCGCGGCACGCGCTCAGCGCCGATCGCGATCAAATTATCCAGCACGCTGATCGCCCCTTCGCGATGGTTGCAGACCAGAATCATGTCGCATCCGGCCGACAGCGACTGCTGGGCGCGCTGCGCATAACTGCCCATAATCGCTGCACCTTCCATCGACAGATCGTCAGAGAAGATGACGCCGTCAAAGCCCAGCTCCTTGCGCAGCACGGTCTTCAGCCAGTAAGGCGAACCGCTGGCGGGCAGAGGATCTACCTCAGTATAGATAACGTGCGCAGGCATGACGGCGTCCAGCGCGCCTTCATCAAACAATGCCTGGAAGATCGCCATATCGTGATGACGCAGGGTTTGCAGATCGCGCGGATCGCGCGGCGTCTCTTTATGGGAGTCTGCGCTGACTGCGCCGTGGCCAGGGAAGTGTTTACCGGTGGTTTTCATGCCGGCTTCATGCATCCCGGCGATAAAACGGCGCGCCATCGCCAGCGCAACCTGCGGATCCTCATGGAAAGAGCGATCGCCAATCGCCGCGCTGATATGGCCCAGATCCAGCACCGGCGCGAAGCTGATGTCGATATCCATGGCGATCATCTCCGCCGCCATCTGCCAGCCCGCCTGCTGCGCCAGCTCGCCGCCGGTTTCGGCGTCGTGCAGCGCCGCAAAAGATTGCATTGCCGGTAAGGTAGTGAAGCCGTCGCGGAAACGTTGTACGCGCCCGCCTTCCTGATCGACGGCCACCACCAGCCGCGTGCGCGAGGCATTGCGGATCTGGCGCACCAGTTCAGCCAGCTGCGCCGGATCGTGGTAGTTGCGGGCAAACAGGATCACCCCGCCTACCGTCGGATGTTTCAGGATCTCGCGCTCTTCAGCGTCCAGTTCAAAGCCTTCGACATCCAGCATCAGCGGGCCGGGAAGTTGAGTCGTCATAATCGGTTCCTGGCGCGGCCTCTGAGGCCGCGCAAATTAAATGTATTGCCAGCTCTGCCGCGCCAGCCGATGCATCTGCTCATCAGCGCTCTGCTCGGCTCGCAGCTGATACCAGCTTGCCATCAGAAGATGTAGCCAGGGTTGCCAGCGTGCCGCCTGACGCGCCAGCCGCACGGGTGATAACTGGGCCGCCTGCGCATAGCTTTCCAGCCAGCTATCCTTGTGCCCGGGCGCTGCGGCGCACAGCGCAGCCAGCTCCAGGGCGATATCGCCATCGGCAGCATATTCCCAGTCGATCAGATGCAGCCCATTTTCATCTGCAACCAGGTTGCCGCTGTGAACATCCATATGCAGCGGCGCCAGGCGCAGCGGCCGGGGCTCGCCCGCGCGCTGGAGCCGGCGCAGTGCGCGCTGCCAGCGAACGTGGCGCTGCTGGCAGAGTTGCCAGTAACGTTCCAGCAGCGGCAGCAGGTGCAGAACATGGCCGGTGAGCGGCTGGCGGTGCAGCCGCAGCAGCAGCATGACCACCTCGTCGCGGCGCTGCTGAAATGCCTCTGCTGAAAGCAGCTCGCCGTTTTGCCACGGCAGCACCAGCAGCTGCGCATCTCCCATTAGCGGACGCGGCGTCAGGCCGCTGGCGGAAAGCTTACGCAACAGGCGGACTTCACGCTGGCGATCGACAAAAGGGATCGGCGGCTGCGGCGCGGGCCGCACGATAAAAGCGCCCTGCCCGTTTTCCAGTTTACGGCTCTGGCCGGTCAGCCCGTGCAACGGCGTCAGGCTGCCCGACGTAAAGCCGGGCAGTCTTTTTTCAATGCGCGCCAGCAGCGAGGGATCAATTCTGGGCGACACCTTTGCCTGACCAGATAATCTCGCCGGTCTGCACCAGCATCAGCTGCATCTGCAACGTCGGGGTTTTAACATCGCCCTGCGCCGTGCTGTAGAGCACATACTGCGCATTAAGCGTGCGGGCCAGACCAATCGCTTTGCTGCGCGAGTTGAGACTGTCGTCAGGCGACAGGCCCAGCGTCTGCTTCGCCTGCGCCAGCTGGTCGTTGGTCACCAGCGTAAACTTGCCGTTATTAGCCAGCGCGTTCTGGATGGAATCGGTCGCCTTCTCGCTTTGTAGCGCGCCGTTAGTGCTGTTTTTAATGCGATCGACCATCAGTACGCTGCCCGGTACGGCGCTGCCGGATGAATTCAGCATCTGCGCCACCAGCGGCTGCACGCTGGCATCCCAGTTAATCGTTTTCAGCTTTGGCGGCTGCGGCACCGGCTGGGTCGGTTCAGGGACAGGCTGCGGCTGCGGCACAGGCTGCGGCTGCGTAGGTTCAGCCGGTTGCGTTGGCTCAACAGGTGCAGGCTGCTGTTGTTTAATCACACAGCCGGAAAGAATGAGCGCCATCAGTAACGCTCCAGAACGAGGGAGTCGGCGAATCACGTAACAGTCCTCAGAGATAAAGGTAAAGACGAACCTTGCTGGCCGTCAGGTTGCCCATTTGGGAAGCGGCGACAATGCTGCCTTGCGCCGGAACAGTAACCATTTGTGCCGGTTCACGCGGCGTAATTTCCAGTCCTTTGTCGTCATACCAGTAGAAACGATAGTGGATCACCACCGGGGTTTCTCGTTGGTTATAGAGCACGCTGCGCGCACGCTGCTGCCCATCCTCTTCATCTACAACCGGCTCGTCGGTAATAATGCCGGCAGAGAGCACCGATGACTCCATTACCAGTGACTGTGACGTATCAATCTTTGGTTTGTCGCTGCTACAGCCTGCCAGAGTCAGCAGGAGCGGCAGGCACGTTAGCCATTGACGCATAACTCGCTTCCGTGTGGAAAATCAGTCGGCCAGCATCGGCCCCAGCGGACGTCCGCCGAGCAAATGCATATGAATGTGATAAACCTCCTGGCCGCCGTGACGATTGCAGTTGACGATCAGGCGGTAGCCGTCTTCGTCAATCCCCTCGGCGCGCGCGATTTTTGCCGCGACGGTAAACAGGCGGCCCAGCGCCTGCTCGTGCGCAGGCAGCGCATCGTTGGCAGTGGGAATCAAGACATTGGGGACGATCAGAATATGGGTTGGCGCTTTAGGAGAGATGTCACGAAATGCAGTGACCAGTTCATCCTGATACACCACGTCGGCAGGGATTTCGCGACGGATGATTTTACTGAAAATAGTTTCTTCAGCCATGGTGCAGTTCCTTAAGCCTGATTAACAGTCGATCAGTATGCGTGAGGAAATTGTTTTCTTTCAAGTTCAGGACCACTTTTCCCCGATTAACTGCCTGCCTTTGCATCATTTTCACCGGCCCGTTTCGCTATGCGCCGCTTTGCACAACCCTGCTCCACCTGGCGGTAAAATGAAACGCTGTTTTATAAATTAGAAATACACCGCCCTTTTCTTTGCATTATTGCCAGCCTGCCACCGACTTTGTCGAAATTGCGAAGGTTTGCCTGGCGCTGCGGCTCTACTTTCTATTCATTCCGAGTGTGTGGTCCGGGATACAAGGGATGTATGTCAATGGCGATAAAGGAGCATCCGTATGCGCTCACGTAAAATTGGTTTTGGCCACTATCTGGCTTACGGCTCCGGGGATTTCCTCGGCGCAGGCACCACGGCGCTTACTGCCGCCTGGCTGCTCTATTTCTATACGACTTTCTGTGGCCTGACGCCCATCGAAGCCACCTTTATTTTTGCTGCTGCGCGCGTGCTGGATGCAGTGGTTAGCCCGTTGATGGGCTTTCTGACCGATAACTTCGGCTCGACCTGGCTGGGTAAACGCTTCGGCCGCCGTAAATTCTTTATTATGCTGGGCATTCCCTGTGTGTTTAGCTATAGCCTGATGTGGCTGAGCGATATGGGATTCTGGTGGTATCTCGCTACCTACCTGCTGTTTGACATGGTTTACACCATGATCCTGGTACCTTACGAAACGCTGGTGCCAGAGATGACCGATGACTTCAAACAGAAAACCCGCTTCTCCGGCGCGCGTATTGCACTGGCGCAGCTGTCAGCCATTCTCGCAGCATTTCTGCCGGGCATTCTGATTGGCGCGCTGGGCAAAGATAACCCGTTGTCGTTTTTCTATGCGAGCCTGGTCTTTTCAGTGATCTGTGCCCTGGTGCTGACGCTGGTCTGGCTTTTTACATGGGAACGCGATCCAAATGATTTCTCCGAAGAGTCGCGCCGCGCCGAAGAAGAAAAGCAGCAGCTATCGCTGATGCAGAATATGAAACGTCTCTACGTTGAACTCGCCTCTACGCTGCGTATCCGCATTTTCCGTCAGCATCTGGGTATGTATCTGGGCGGTTACATTGCGCAGGACGTCTTCAACGCGGTGTTTACCTGGTATGTCGTATTTGTGCTGATGCAGAGCGCGCAGCTCGCGTCTAGCCTGATGGGCACCATGGCCGTACTGCAGTTTATCGCCGTCATGGGCATGATCCCGCTCTGCATCCGCATGGGACCTGCGCCCGCCTACCGCCTGGTAGTGATCCTGTTTGGCATCGCCGCGCTCTCTTACGCCGGACTCTGGTATGCAGGCATGAATGACAACCTCTCTCTGCTGCTGCTGATTTCCGCGCTAGCGGGCCTGGGTCGCGGCGGCATCAACTATGTCCCCTGGAACACCTATACCTATATCGCTGATGTGGATGAGGTCATCACTGGTCAGCGTCGCGAAGGGATCTTCGCTGGCATTATGACCCTGACGCGCAAAGCTTCTCAGGCTGGCGCGGTGATGCTGGTGGGTATCGTGCTGCAACTCTCTGGCTTTGTCTCTGGCCAGGCCACTCAGGCACCGGGCGTTGGCCATACCATTCTTGGCATTCTCAGCATCGGTACCCTGTGCGTGCTGGCCTGCGGATTTCTGGTCTCGCTGCGCTTCAAGCTTAATCTGCAAACCCATACCGTTCTGCGCGAAGAGACGCTGAAGATGCGTGAAGCCAACCGCGTCTTGCCCGAGCGCATTACCCCGGAAGCCCGTGAAACTGTGGAAATGCTGGCGGGCATGCCTTACGAAAATTTATGGGGCAACAACAATATCGGCTTCCTTAACCGTGATAAACCGGCCGCGCCGCCGCTGAAGTCGGCGCGGCCAACAGCTTCTCCCTTACTACGACCTTGAAACGATAGGAATGAACCATGACTGTATTTCCTGTGAAACAGAGTGCTCTTTTGTGCCAACCAGAATTTCTGCTGCCGCGCCAGGAGCTGTTGCAACTGATTCACAAACTGACGCAAAACCTGGTGAATATTACCGATGAAACGGGAGAGTTCCTGCTGCGTCTCGATGACGGGCGCGTGATTGATACCAAAGGCTGGGCTGGCTGGGAGTGGACGCACGGTATCGGCCTCTACGGTATGCTGCACTATTATCAGCAAACCGGCGATCGGCAGACGTTGAGTATCATTGATGACTGGTTTGCCGCACGCCTGGCAGAGGGTACGCCGACCAAGAACGTCAATACCGTTGCGCCCTTCCTGACGCTGGCATACCGCTATGAGGAGACCGGCAACGCCGCCTGGCGTCCGGTGCTGGAACGCTGGGCGGAATGGGTGATGTATGAGATGCCGCGCACCGAGCAAGGTGGCTTGCAGCATATCGTTTACAACAATGAAAACCACCAGCAGCTTTGGGATGACACGCTGATGATGAGCGTGATGGCGCTGGCGAAAATTGGCCAGCTGCTGAACCGCCAGGAGTTTATTGAAGAAGCCAGCTATCAGTTCCTGCTGCATACGCAGTACCTGATGGATCGTCAGACCGGGTTATGGTTCCACGGCTGGAATTTCGAAGGTCGCCATAATTTTGCCAACGCGCGCTGGGCACGCGGCAACAGCTGGCTCACTATCGTCATCCCTGATTTTCTGGAGATGATGAACTGGCCGGAACACCACGCTACGCGCCGTTTCCTGCAGCAGGTGCTGGAGAGTCAGGTGAAAGCGCTGCGTGAATGCCAGCACCCGAGCGGACTGTGGCATACGTTGCTGGACGATCCCAACAGCTACCTGGAGGCCTCAGCGACAGCGGGCTTCGCCTACGGCATTATCAAAGCGGTACGTAAGCGCTATCTCAGCGCCGATTACCTGCCGACCGGGTTAAATGCGCTGCGCGGGGTAATAGCCAATATTGATGAAGACGGCGAGCTGAAACAGGTTTCGTTCGGCACCGCGATGGGCAGCGATCTCGACTACTATCGTAACGTTCCGCTCACCTCAATGCCTTATGGTCAGGCAATGGCGCTGTTATGTCTGACGGAGTATTTGCGGGTTTATCTCTGAGCAGAAACAAAAAAAGCCCCTTACGGGGCTTTTTTTATCAGTTACATACTACGAATGTAGTCATCCATATCGGTTTTCAGGTTATCGGATTTGGTACCGAAAATCGCCTGCACACCCGAACCCGCCACCACTACGCCGCGCGCACCAAGGCTCTTAAGCTCGTTCTGATCCACTTTGCTCACATCCGCCACGCTGACGCGCAGACGAGTAATACAGGCGTCCAGGTTAGTAATGTTCTCTTTACCACCAAATGCCGTTACCAGTTTGCCCGCCATCTCGCTACCGGTTGCTGAGGTCGACTCAGTGGTCGTCTCTTCGCGGCCAGGCGTTTTCAGGTTCAGCTTAACAATCAGCACGCGGAAGATGGTGTAGTAAACCAGACCATAAATGATGCCAATAACCGGGAACAGCCAGATTTTGCTGCTGTTGCCGCTCAGTACGATAAAGTCGATCAGGCCGTGTGAAAAGCTGGTGCCGTCACGCATGCCGAGCAGGATGCAGATTGGGAATGCCAGACCAGCCAGAATCGCATGGATGACATAGAGGATCGGTGCCACGAACATGAACGAGAACTCGATCGGCTCAGTGATGCCGGTCAGGAACGCGGTCAGCGCAGCGGAGATCATGATGCCGCCCACTTTGGCGCGATTTTCAGGTTTCGCAGAGTGCCAGATGGCGATGGCAGCCGCAGGCAGGCCATACATTTTGAACAGGAAGCCGCCTGACAGTTTGCCAGCGGTAGGATCGCCCGCCATATAGCGTGGAATATCGCCGTGGAACACCTGACCTGCCGCATTGGTGAACTCGCCGATCTGCATCTGGAAAGGAACGTTCCAGATATGGTGCAGGCCGAACGGCACCAGCGCGCGCTCAATCACACCGTAGATGCCGAAAGCCACCACCGGATTCTGATAAGCGGCCCACTGTGAGAACTCCTGAATCGCCGCACCAATGGGTGGCCAGATAAAGGAGAGCAGCACGCCCAGCACAATAGCGGTCAGGCCCGAAATGATCGGTACGAAGCGTTTACCCGCAAAGAAGCCAAGATATTCGGGCAGTTTAATGCGGTAGAAGCGGTTAAACATGTAGGCCGCAATCGAACCGGCGATAATACCGCCGAGTACGCCGGTATCGGCCAGGTGTTTAGCGGCGATCTCTTCTGCCGGGAGATGCAGCACCAGAGGCGCAACCACCGCCATGGTTTTCACCATAATGCCGTAGGCGACGACCGCCGCCAGTGCGGAAACGCCGTCGTTATTGGTAAAGCCAAGCGCCACGCCAATAGCAAAGATCAACGGCATATTGGCGAATACAGAACCGCCCGCCTCTGCCATAACGTGGGAAACCACCGCTGGTAGCCAGCTGAAGTTTGCCGAACCTACACCTAATAAGATGCCGGCGATCGGCAGAACCGATACCGGCAGCATGAGCGATTTACCGACCTTTTGCAGGTTCGCAAATGCGTTCTTGAACATAGCCTGAAGCTCCTGAGTATGAGTGCGATTTTGCGCGGTGCGCTGGGTCACAGGGGAGGATCCGTAACCCGGTTGGCGGTGACCGCCTTGTAATTATTACGAAGGGTAAAATAAATCAGCTGGACTTACTTTGATGGCTATCACGTTTCCTGGATTCACCGGCTCGGATATCGGTGGATTCTTACTGACTCAGCAGTATTTTTCACCATAAAACATCAGCCCTGTCGCGATTAACAGGGCTATTAATGGGTATCTTTGAATTATTATAGATGTCGAAATAAAAGGTTAGCCGCCCAGGCGACTTGCTGGGATCTGGAAAAGCGTGGCAAAGTTTCGCGTAGTGGTCGCTGCGAGGGTTTCAATATCAACGCCTTTCAGCACAGCAAGGTATTCTGCTACGTCGCGCGTATAGGCCGGCTGATTCTCTTTGCCACGATAAGGTACGGGTGCCAGGTAGGGTGAATCGGTTTCTACCAGCATACGGTCCAGCGGAACATAGCGTGCCGCTTCACGCAGCTGTTCAGCATTGCGGAACGTGACAATGCCGGAGAAAGAGATATAGAAGCCCATATCCAGCAGCTTTGCCGCTGTTGCCTGATCTTCAGTAAAGCAGTGCAGCACGCCGCCACAGCGCTCAACCTGTTCCTCACGCAAAATAGCCAGCGTATCTTCGCGCGCGTCGCGGGTGTGCACGATAACGGGCTTGTTCAGCGCAATGCCCGTACGGATATGCTCGCGGAACGACGCCTGCTGCTGCGCTTTGGTTTCCTGCTGGTAGTAGTAATCGAGGCCGGTCTCGCCCAGTGCGACAACGCGCGGATCGGCGGCCAGACGACGAAACTCTTCAACGTCGTAGGGTTCTTCTTGATTCAGCGGATGCACGCCGACCGACAGCGCAATATTTTCACGCTCGCCGACCAGCGCTTTCAGGGTATGAAAACCCGGCAGCGTGGTCGCAATCGCCAGCATAAACTTCACGTCGCGGGCGGCGGCCTTGGCAATCACATCATCCAGATCGCGATGGTTCTTTTCATAATCCAGGCCATCAAGATGGCAATGGGAATCCACAATAAACATAGTTCGTCTCTTTTTGCGTTAAGCGACAACGCCAGGCTTACGTTTATCAGCCCAGCTCAGTAGTCGGTCGGTTAACAGAAGTTCGCGGTTAACAGCGGCGACATGCAGCAGCTGCTCACGGCACTGCATCCACTCGCGCGCACTCTCGTCCAGCGCACGGGCAGAAAAGGTTTCTGACAGCAGCGCGACCACATCCTGCCGGTCGGGATTGCTCAGCCAGCGCGTTGCGCCCTGCTGCCATTTCAACGCGTCCACCAGCAACGCCAGCAGCCAGCTAATGCGTGCCGCCACATCCTCACTGTTCAGCGAGGGTAACAGCTGCAAAATATCCTGCTGAAGCGCGCCGGGCAGCGCGTTACACAGGCTTTCGCGTGCCTGCCAGCGTGCAGGCTCCAGCAGTTGCAGCGCGGCGGCGGGCGCGCCTGCGCTAAGGCGCAGTGCGGTTTGCAGCGCCGCCTCGTTCTGCGGCATCTGCCGGCTCAGCCATGACAGGCTCTGGATTTCATCCGGTGGTGTGAGTGCAAGCACCATGCAGCGGCTGCGCAGCGTTGCTAACAGACGCGAAGGTTCGCGGCTGCTGAGGAAAAACCAGCTGTTAGCGGGCGGCTCTTCAAGGGTTTTTAACAGCGCATTTGCCGCCGACTCGCTCAACTGCGCGGCATCGGGCAACCAGACAACTTTTGCGCCGCCCTGCTGGGCGAAGTGATAGAGTTTTTCCGTCACCTGACGCACCGCGTCAATGCCCAGTGTGCTTTTGCCCTTTTCTGCTTCCAGCCGGTACCAGTCGGGGTGCGTCTGCGCCTGCATCAGCTGGCAGCCGTGGCAAACGCCGCAGCTTTTCAGCCCATCAGGCTGCTGGCACATCAGCCAGCGGCTGACGCCCCACACCAGCGCATCGTCCCCCATCCCGTCGATCGCCTGCACCAGCAGCGCGTGATGGGCGCGTCCGGCCTGGTGCTGGCTAATTATGTGGCGATAGGGCTGATTCAGCCACGGATACCAGTTCATGCCTGTTGTTCCAGCCAGCGCGCCAGCGTGATTTTAATCGCCTGCGTGACCCTGTCGAGCGGCTGCGTGGCGTCCACGGTCAGAATAGTGCTGTCCTCAGCCGCCAGCGCCAGATAACGTGCGCGCGTGCGCTCAAAGAAGCGCAGCGATTCCTGCTCAATGCGGTCCAGCTCACCGCGCGCGCGGGCGCGCTGCAAGCCAATTTCTGGCGTGACGTCGAGATAAAGAGTGAGATCGGGACGGAAGTCGCCCAGCACAGCGTCACGTAAGGTACGCATCAGCGCGCTGTCCAGCCCGCGTCCGCCGCCCTGATAGGCCTGAGAAGAGAGATCGTGGCGATCGCCAATCACCCAGGCTCCGCGCGCCAGCGCTGGCTTGATGACAGTGTCGACCAGCTGTACGCGTGCCGCATAGAGCATCAGCAGTTCTGCTTTATCGGTGACCTGTTCGCCTTCAATGCCCTGCTTTACCAGCACGCGCAGCTGCTCCGCCAGCGGCGTACCGCCCGGCTCGCGGGTGAACACTATCTCTTCAATGCCCCTGTCACGCAGCGTGGCAACAATGGCTTCACGTGCGGTGGTCTTCCCGGCACCTTCCAGGCCTTCAATGACGATAAACTTACTTTTCATCTTTTTCCTTTAGCGCCTGGCGGTAAACCTGTACGGCCCGGTTATGGCTGGCAAGATTGGTGGTAAAAGTATGACCGCCCTTTCCGTCAGCAACAAAATAGAGATAGTCCGTTTTTTCCGGATGCGCGGCGGCTTCCAGTGAGGCTTTGCTCGGCACGGCAATCGGGCCTGGCGGTAAACCGCTAATGGTATAGGTGTTGTAATCGGTCGGCGTCTCAAGGTCTTTGCGCGTTAGCGTACCGGTGTATTTCTCACCCATACCGTAAATGACGGTTGGATCGGTTTGCAGCTTCATACCGGTGCGCAAGCGGTTGATAAACACCGACGCAACGCGCGCGCGCTCGGTGCCAACGGCCGTCTCTTTTTCAATAATCGACGCCATAGTGACCATCTCTTGCGGATCTTTATAGGGCAGATTCGCCATCCGGTCCTGCCAGAGTTTATCTACCAGCGCCGTCATACGGGTATGCGCGCGCTGTAACAGTGCTATATCACTGGTATTCGCCGTGTAGAGATACGTATCCGGGTAGAAATATCCCTCCAGCATACGCGGCTCAATATTAAGTGCGGCAGCCAGCGTGGCGAACTGGTCGTCTTTCAGCGTATGGTTGATGTAGGGCGCGGAGCGGAGCTCGGCCAGCCATTCGCTTAACCGCTGGCCCTCGACCAGCCGCAGCGGAAACTGCGCCTCTTTGCCGCTGGCGAGCAACTCCAGCAGTGCGCGCACCGTCATGCCTTGCTCCAGCCGATATGTCCCGGCTTTAAAGCGGGCCAGCTCAGGCTCCAGCTTAAGCAGCGGACCGAACCAGATGCTCTGTGGAATCAGGTGCTGGCTCTCCAGCTGCGCTTCCAGCACGACACGACCTGTACCGGCAGGCAAGGTGTAGAGAGTTTCTTTATCGATGGTCAACGGGGTCGCGGCGAAGCGCTGGATCTGCCAGTAACTGAATGCAGCCGCCAGCACCACAATCACCGAGGCGACGGCGAGAAATTTTTTAATTCGACTCATTTTGCTTCCATTAAATAACAACTGTCCTGTAACCGATGGTAGAGCGTGCGCTCGCAGAACGCTCTGCTATCCAGCTGTCGCACCGGCAACACCGGCATCAGCGCATTGCAGATAACCACCTCATCAGCAGCAAGCAACTGCGCCAGCTCACAGCGCACAACATGACAAATCTGGCCAGCGGCAGCCATCTGCGCCATCAGATAGCGCCGCATTATGCCGTCTACGCCAGCCAGCGCCAGGTCAGGCGTAAAGACGCGCTCGCCCTGCCGCCAGAATAAATTGGCCGCACAGCATTCCACCACGTAGCCCGCAGTGTCAAGCACCAGCGCCTCATCGGCATCACTCTGGTCGAGATGCGCGCGGATCAGCACCTGCTCCAGACGGTTCAGATGTTTGATGCCCGCCAGCAGCGAATTTTGTGCCAGCCGGACAGGGCTGGTTTGCAGTTTTGCGCCCTGCTGTTGCAGCGTTCGATAGTGATGCGGCCAGGGTGAAACGGAGACCATTCGCGTCGCGCTGCTGATGCCTTTACGACTGTAGCCGCGTCCGCCAGATCCAGCGCTAATGATCACTTTCAATACGGCCTGGGTTTGCGGCAGTGCGGCTGTGCGCATTTCGCTCTCCAGCCGTGCCCAGTCAACGTCCGGCATCATCAGCCGCTCGCAGCCTTGACGCAGCCGTTGCAAATGCGCCTCCAGTAGCTGGATATCGCCATTATGTACCGCCGCCGTAGTGAAACATCCGTCGCCGAACTGCGTCGCACGATCGCTGGCTGGCAGCAAAGACTGCTCAGTTCCGTTTATCCACATGGCTCTCTCTCGTGGGGAAAAGGGCTATGGTAACGCGTTATTTTATGCGGATCCGTTTCGGTTTTCTTTAGACAGAAAAAAGGCCCGCATTTGCGGGCCTTTTAGCAGAACGTGAATCGTCAGACCTTACGGAAGATCAGCGAGCCGTTAGTACCGCCGAAGCCGAAGGAGTTACACAGCGTGTACTCCAGGCCACTGACCTGACGCGCCGTATGCGGCACAAAATCAAGGTCACAACCTTCATCTGGATTATCCAGGTTGATGGTTGGCGGAACGGCCTGGTCACGCAGCGCCAGAATCGAATAGATCGACTCTACCGCGCCCGCTGCACCCAGCAGGTGGCCGGTCATAGATTTAGTCGAGCTGACCATCACGGTTTTCGCTGCTGCGCCAAACACAGATTTCACCGCCTGAGCTTCCGCTTTGTCACCGGCTGGCGTTGACGTGCCGTGCGCGTTGACATAGCCGATCTGCTCTGGCGACAGCTGCGCGTCACGCAGCGCATTTTCCATCGCCTGTGCAGCGCCTGCGCCATTTTCCGGCGGTGACGTCATGTGGTAAGCATCGCTGCTCATACCAAAGCCGACAATTTCCGCATAGATTTTCGCGCCGCGTTTTTTAGCATGTTCGTACTCTTCCAGCACGATAATGCCTGCACCGTCGCCCAGCACGAAACCATCACGATCTTTATCCCACGGACGGCTTGCCGCCTGCGGGTTATCGTTACGCGTAGAGAGTGCACGCGCTGCGCCGAAGCCGCCAACACCCAGTGGGGTGCTGGCTTTTTCTGCGCCGCCTGCCAGCATGACGTCAGCATCGTTATAGGCGATAATGCGCGCCGCATGGCCGATGTTGTGCACGCCGGAGGTACAAGCCGTTGCGATAGAGATACTCGGGCCTTTCAGACCGTACATAATCGTCAGATGACCCGCGATCATGTTAACAATGGTCGAAGGTACAAAGAACGGGCTGATTTTACGCGGACCGCCGTTGACCAGAGAGGTATGGTTCTCTTCGATCAGACCCAGTCCGCCGATGCCGGAACCAATTGCCGCACCGATGCGGGTCGCGTTTTCATCGGTGACAACCAGTCCCGAATCCTGCATCGCCTGCACGCCGGCAACAACGCCGTATTGAATGAAATCATCCATCTTGCGCTGATCTTTGCGCGAGATAATTTCATCACAATTAAAATCTCTTACGATGCCAGCAAAACGGGTTGCGTAGGCACTCGTATCAAAATGGTCGATCAGGTTAATGCCGCTCTGACCGGCAAGGAGAGCACTCCAGGTAGACTCTACGGTTTTGCCGACAGGAG
>Ga0209371_1000132_pt1 | contig 122524 bp, 107 predicted proteins | sample AgamicAtAmrz_FD_187165 | JGI IMG/M metagenome (GOLD analysis project Ga0209371, IMG submission 187165) | Agave microbial communities from Guanajuato, Mexico - At.Am.rz (SPAdes) (version 2) | ecosystem: Host-associated > Plants > Roots > Rhizosphere | place: Guanajato, Mexico | collected... | reverse complement strand
GCTGGTGCGCTTCGGTGGCGACCAGTCGCGCTACGACGCTACCTACGCGGGCGCCGAGCCGATCCAGCCGCAGGACATCGCTGATACCATTTTCTGGGTACTCAACCAGCCGGCGCACATCAACATCAACAACCTTGAGCTGATGCCGGTAAGTCAGGACTGGGCTGGGTTCTCGATCGACCGTTCGGCCAAGGGCTGAAAACGGTTCCACGCCAGCCCTTGCAGGAGCGGCGGTTCGGCGCCCCTACATCAATCAGAGCAGGCGTTGCAGGCCTTCGAGGCAGGTAGCCAGGTGGTAGGGCGTGGTGGACGGCATGTCGTGTCGGCTGACTGCGCCCTGGCCGTCGCGGCATTCGTGCCAGCCGCCGGCATGCAGGAAGTCGTCTTCGAGGGCTTTGAGCTGGGTCATCAGCTTCGCCTCGTTGCCTGGCTTCAATGCCAGCGCCCGCAGATATTCGGCCTGGGCCCAGATCCGCTGGGTCGCATCGATCACCTTGCCTTCGACATCCAGCGAAGCGAGCACCGCCGCGTCCTTCACGCCGCAGCGCTCGGCGTACTCGAATGCCCGGCTGATCGATGCATGCAGCGGTGTACCGCGCAGCAGTGGCGAGGTGTCGAGCAGGTAGAACCATTCGAACTGATGCCCAGGCTCGAACCAGTTATCCACAGCACCGCGGGGTTTTTCCAGCATCACGCCGTGGGCCGGATCGATGAACTGCGCCTGCAGGGCTGTGCATAACTGCAGCAGAGCCGCTTGCGCGGCATCGTCCTCGCGTACGGCCAGGGTCTGCAGGAAGGCTTCGGCCAGGTGCATCTGCGGGTTCTGCAGCGGGCCGCTGCCAAGATCGGACCAGTCTTCGCCGAGTACGGCTTCGTACAGGCCATCATCCCGGGCGAACTGCTCCTCGATGATTTCCAGGGCGGCGTTCAGCGCCGACTCGACCAGCCCTTCGCGGACCTTGCCCCAGTAGTGAGCGCAGGCGAAGACGATGAAGGCGTGGGTGTAGAGGTCCTTGCGTCGGTCCAGTGGCTTGCCGTCGGCATCGATGCTGTAGAACCAGCCGCCGTGCTCGGCATCGTGAAAATGCCGTTGCAGCGAGCGGAACAGGGCGGCGGCGCGCTCGGCGGCACCGGGTTGCTCGATGCGGCTGCTGAACAGGTACAGCTGGCGTGCGCAGGCCATGGCGCGGTAGCGCTGCACCGGCAGGGGGTGGTGTTCGGCGTCGAGGGCTTCGAAGGGCAGGGCCATGTCGGCGTTCCAACCGGGACCTTGCCACAAGGGCACGATGCGCTTGGCGAAATGTTCGCGCACAGAAGCCAGGCAGGTACTCAGCTCGGACGGGGTAGGGCGGGGGTTGGACATGAAGGCGCTCGTCGCAATCGGGCAGGGCGCCATGGTAGCAGAACTGGGAGAGGGGTTGATTGTGCCGGCCGCTTCGCGGGCTTCAGCCCGGATTCCCCAACCCCTGCCAATGCCGCGCCCCGACGAAGATGAAGCGCAGTTGCTGGGTGATCTTGTCCTGCGCGGTCAGCGCCTGCGGGCAAGCCGGATCAGGGCTGTCGATCAGCTCTGGCAGGGTGGCGAACACGGTCTTGACCACCAGGTCGGCCATCACCCCGAGGGCGGCGCTGTCCAGATGCTGCCAGCGGGTCATGCGTGCAAGGTCGGTGGCCAGGTCGGAGCTGATGTCCCGGCGCAGTCGGGCGATGGCCTGGCGCACGGGCTGCGAGCCGCCGTACTGCTCGCGGGCGAGAAACAGGAACTGGGCGCGGTGTGCCGCCACCACATCGAGGAAGATACGTACCGAGGCGTCGGTGATGCCACCGAGTTCGAATTCGTTGTGGCGCACCAGGCGAATGGTCTGCCGGAAGGTGGCATCGACCTCGGCGACCAGCGCCAGGCCAAGGGCATCCATATCGGGGAAATGCCGGTAGAAACCGGTGGGCACGATACCGGCCGCCTTGGCCACTTCGCGCAGGCTGATACTGCCGAAGCCCCGGCCACTCTCCATGAGCTGGCAGGCGGCGTCGAGCAAGGCCTGGCGGGTCTGTTGCTTCTGTTCGGCACGCGGCAGCATGGGGCTCTGGATTCTGTGACTGTACGGCTTGGCACTCTAGATAAAAAAACGAAGCCCGGTCAATGGACCGGGCTTTGGAGGGGAGCAAGCGCTGTATGTCGAGTTGTCGTTATCAGCCATGGGCATCAGCTCACGCGGCGGATTTCGACCAGATGATCCGAGCCACCTTCGGCTACGCGGTTGTTGCGTTCGATCAGACGGTCCGAGCCACCTTCGGCAACGCGATTGTTGCGTTCGATCAGACGATCCGAGCCACCTTCGGCAACGCGATTGTTACGTTCGATCAGGCGGTCCGAGCCACCTTCGGCAACGCGATTGTTGCGTTCGATCAGACGATCCGAGCCACCTTCGGCAACGCGGTTATTACGTTCGATCAGACGGTCCGAGCCACCTTCGGCAACGCGGTTGTTGCGTTCGATCAGACGATCAGAACCACCTTCGGCAACCGTCTTCAGGGGCTGGGAAATCACTGCCGAGCTGGAACGGGCTTCGGCACTCAGGTGTTGGTCGGCAGCCGGCAAGGCGAAGGCGTTGGCGGCGAGGATGGAAAGACTCAGGCTCAGCAGCAGTTGGCGTTTCATGATTCGGTGCTCCTCGTGGGACGCTGGAAAGTGGGTACGAGGGCAATGCTACGCTTGGTAACTCAAGAAAAAAGTTCATATGGCTAATGGTAACAATCGACGTAAATGATGGTTGACCGGGAAGGCTCTGGATCAATGATTTCGGGGTGGTTGGTGGCTACGTGCTACCGCGTTTTACCGGTAACATCCATGTCGATTCCATCCGCAAAGCTGAGGAATGGGTCAGAAAAAACTTCGCTATCATTGCCGTCGTCGATAAAACCCCTCGGGCTTTCATCAGTCCGAAGTAATGAATGCCTTTGCCGCACCGCTTCAAGTCTTGCAGTCAGGAGAGCCCCGCAATGACGCGCCCCGCCAGAATCTTCACCTGGATCCTCGCCAGCCTCGCGGCCTTGCTGGCGATACTGGTGGTGGTGATTGCCACCTTCGACTGGAACCGTATCAAGCCGCTGCTCAACGAGAAGGTTTCCGAAGCGCTGCACCGCCCGTTCGCCATCAATGGCAACCTCGCCGTGCACTGGCAGCGCGAGCCTGATGAGGGCGGCTGGCGGGCCTGGGTGCCTTGGCCGCGCTTCGTGGCCGAAGACCTGACCTTGGGCAATCCCGACTGGCTCAAGGAGCCGCAGATGGTCGGCCTGGAACGTGTCGAGTTTCGCCTGTCGCCGCTGCCGCTGTTGTTCCAGCAGATCTCGATCCCCCGAATCGACCTCACTCATCCCACCGCCAGCCTCACGCGCCTGGCTGATGGCCGCGCCAACTGGACTTTCGATTTCGGGCCCAAGGACGAGAACGCCGAACCTTCCAGGTGGGTGCTCGATATCGGGGCGATCGGATTCGACCAGGGTAATGTGCGCTTCGACGACCAGACCCTGAAGACCGACATGAAGGTGCAGATCGACCCGCTGGGCAAGCCGATCCCGTTCAGCGAGATCGTCGGCAAGGCCAGCGCGGAAAAAGCCGGTGGCGCGCAGGATTACGCGTTCGGGCTCAAGGCCGAAGGCCGCTACAAGGGCCAGCCAGTGTCCGCGACCGGCAAGATCGGCGGCCTGCTGGCGCTGCAGGACGCCAGGCAGCCATTCCCGTTGCAGGTCGATGCGCGCGTAGGCGACACCCGCGCAGCCGTCGCCGGCACCCTGACCGACCCACGCAATCTCGGCGCTCTGGACCTGCGCCTGAAGCTTTCCGGCAGCAGCCTGGGCAACCTCTACCCGCTGACCGGCGTGACCCTGCCCGATACCCCGGCGTATTCCACCGACGGCCACCTCAGCGCCAACCTGCATGATCCGCAGGGCGCGCGTTTCCGCTACGAAGGCTTCAACGGCAAGATCGGTGACAGCGACATCCATGGCGACCTGGCCTTCGTCGCCAGCCAGCCACGCCCCAAGCTCTCCGGCAACCTGGTCTCCAATCAATTGCTGTTCAAGGACCTGGCGCCACTGATCGGCGCCGATTCCAATGCCGAGCAGAAAGCCCGTGGTGGTGCCAGCAAGCAGCCGACCGGCAAGGTGCTGCCGGTAGAGGAGTTCCGCACCGACCGCTGGCGGGCGATGGATGCCGACGTGACGTTCGCTGGCAAGCGCATCGTGCATAGCGAGCAGTTGCCGTTCAAGGATCTGTCTGCCCATGTGGTGCTCGAGGACGGTCTGCTGCGTATGGTCCCGCTGCGCTTTGGCGTGGCCGGCGGCAACCTCGATGCCAATATTCGCCTCGATGGCCGCTCGGTGCCGATGCAGGGCCGGGCACGCCTGACTGCTCGCGGCTTCAAGCTCAAGGAGCTGTTCCCGACCTTTGCGCCGATGCAGACCAGCTTCGGCGAGCTGAACGGCGACGCCGACCTGAGCGGTCGCGGCAATTCGGTGGCGGCGTTGCTGGGCACTTCCAACGGCGACCTGCGCCTGCTGATCAATGATGGTGCGATCAGCCGCAGCCTGATGGAGATCGCCGGGCTCAACGTCGGCAACTACGTGGTCGACAAGCTGTTCGGCGACGAGGATGTGAAGATCAACTGCGCCGCGGCCGACGTCGGTATCAAGGATGGCCTGGCGACCACGCGGCTGTTCGTGTTCGACACCGAGAACGCGATCATCTACATCGATGGCACGGCGAATTTCGCCAGCGAGCAGCTGGACCTGAAGGTCACTCCGGAATCCAAGGGGCTGCGCCTGTTCTCGCTGCGCTCACCGCTGTATGTGCGTGGGCCGTTCGCCAAGCCCAGTGCTGGCGTGCAAGCGGTGCCGCTGGCCTTGCGTGGCGCAGGGATGGTAGCGCTGGGTGTGGCGATCGGGCCGGCCGCCGGGTTGCTGGCGCTGATCGCTCCGAGTGGTGATGTGCCCAACCAGTGCACGCCGCTGCTGGAGCGGATGAAGGCCGGCAAGGCGCCTGCGGCGGTGAAGCCGAAGAAGTAGAGGGAGCGGCACGGCGGTTCGGCGCCCCGACTGGTCCCGCGGTAGGGCCGGCCCAGCCAAATAATCGGCTACAGCCCGAGCGCCGTCAGGAAGGCATCGATCTGCCGCTCGAACGCCGGCCGCTCATACTCCACCAACGCCATGCGCCACAGCCCCTTAAGGTAGGTGGCGATGATCGCTGCATTCAATTGCGGGTCCAGGCTCGCCGGCAACTCCCCGCGCTCGCGGTCCTCGGCCAGGCGCCCGGCGAACATCGCTTTCAAGTCCGCCAGCGCCTGCTCGGCGCGTAACCTCAGCTCGACGTCGACCAGCACCGCCGAGACCTTCCAGCCGCCGCGCAAGTGGGCCGAGCAAGCCTACGCTGAACTGTTCTACTGGAATGAAGCCGAGCACGGCGGGCACTTCGCGGCGTTCGAGCAGCCGCAGATCTTTGCCCGGGAGATGTGGCGAGCCTTTGCGCGGTTCCGTTGAGAGGGTTGGAGCGGGCTTGTCGCGGTGCCGGGCACCGCGACGGCCTCTTCGCGGGCAAGCCCGCTCCTACAGCCCTTGCAGCAGGTCCGACATATCGTCTGCGTGCTCTTCTTCCTGGGCCAGGATGTCTTCGAAGATGCGACGGGTGGTCGGGTCTTTGTCACCGATGTACTGGATGATTTCGCGGTAGCTGTCGATGGCGATACGCTCGGCAACCAGGTCTTCGAGCACCATCTCCTTGAGATTGCTGCCGGCCACGTACTGCGCGTGGGAGTTCTTGCTCAGGTTGTCCGGGTTGAAGTCCGGCTCGCCGCCCAGCTGGACGATACGCTCGGCCAGCTTGTCGGCGTGTTCGGACTCTTGGTTCGCGTGCTCGAGGAACTCTTCAGCAGCGACGCTGGCCTTGATACCGCTGGCCATGAAGTAGTGGCGCTTGTAGCGCAGGGTGCAGACCAGCTCGGTGGCCAGCGACTCGTTGAGCAGGCGGATGATGGTCTCGCGGTCGGCGTTGTAGCCTTCGGTGACGGCGCCTTGCTCTACATGCTGGCGTGCGCGCTGGCGCAAAGTGTTGATATCGGTCAGTTCAACGTTGCTCATGATTCTCTCCATACAGATCAGGGGGTAAGTGGGCGGGAGGGCTTACTGGCCGGGTAAGGCCTTGCGGTCCTCTTCTCGCTGTTTGCAGGTCTTGAATCCCTTGGCGTCGACATGCCCGCTGGCGTCGAAGCGCACGTAGTAGGGCTGTTGCTTGCCATCCTTGTAGAGGATGTAGTCGTTGCAGATCCCGCCGTTGGGCAGGTCGCTCATGTTCGATGGGCTGCCGCCGATGGCGATGACCTTTTGCGTGGTCATGCCGTGCTCGACCTGCTTGACCAGCGGCTCGTCGCGGTAGGTGACGTAGTCCGCCGGGTTTTCCGGACGGCTGCCGCAGGCCGCGAGGGTCGTGCTTGCGACAAGAATGGCCAGGATCGCTTTGTTCATGGTTCCGCTCCTTGCAGAAAGGTCCGTTGCGGGTGGCTGTCAAGGTTGGAACCGCACGGCGCGTCAAGAGTTCGATTCATCAGGCGAAGCGGCGACTACCCTGAGAAGGGCAGGGTTCAGGGAGAGGAACGGCAGATGACAAACGAACTGGCCACACGCTACCCACTGGTGCTGGTACCGGGCATGCTCGGCTTCGTGCGCTTGCTGCTCTACCCCTACTGGTTTGGCATCGTGCCGGCGTTGCGCCGGGGTGGGGCACAGGTGTTCGCGGTGCAGGTCTCGCCGCTGCATTCCAGCGAGGTGCGTGGCGAGCAGTTACTGTTGATCATCGAAGACATCTGCCAGCGCACCGGGGCAGACAAGGTCAACCTCATCGGCCACAGCCAGGGCGCTTTGAGCGCGCGTTATGCCGCAGCGCGCAGGCCTGGGCGAGTGGCGTCGGTCACCTCTGTTGCCGGTCCCAACCACGGCTCGGAACTGGCTGATCATCTTGAACGCAGCGCCCCCGGCGATTCGCCACGGGGGCGCCTGCTCAAGGCTGCACTGCATGGCCTGGCGCTGCTGCTGGTGTGGCTGGAAACCGGCTGGCGCCGTGATCCGTTGCCGATCGATGTGCACGCCTCGCACCAGTCGCTGACTTGTTCGGGCGTGGCGCTGTTCAACCAGGCTTATCCACAGGGCTTGCCGCAGCACTGGGGCGGCGAGGGCGCTGCCGAGGTCGACGGCGTGCGCTACTACTCCTGGTCCGGCATCCTGCAGCCTGGGCGCACCGACAAGGGTTGGAATCGCTTCGATGGCAGCAACCGCTTCTGCCGGCTGTTCGCCCGCAGTTTCATTCGGGAAAAAGGCCAATGCGATGGCATGGTCGGGCGTTACAGCTCGCACCTGGGCCAGGTGATCGGCGATGATTACCCGCTCGATCACCTGGACATCGTCAACCAGCAGTTCGGTGCCGTGGGCAAGGGCGCCGACCCGGTGCGCCTGTTCACCGAGCACGCAGCCCGGCTCAAGGCTGCCGGGCTGTAAGCGCGCGGCGCACGGGAGTGGTCCAGCGTTCGGCGAGGATGACCCCGGCCAGTGTCAGCAGGCCGCCATACAAGTGATAGCTGGCCAACTGTTCGTTCAGGACGCCAGCAGCGATCACGGCAGTCACCACCGGCAACAGGTTGAAGAACAGGGTCGTGCGGGTCGGCCCGAGCCTGTGCACGGCCTGCATCCAGAACTGCGGCGCGATCATCGACGCCAGCACACAGGCGTACAGGACCAGGCCGATGTTGTTCGCGGTCAGCCCGGTCTTCTCCGACAGCAGGTACATCGGCAGCAGTACCAGGATCGCCATCCAGATCTGCAGATACAGCAGCTGCATCTGTGGCAGGCGCAATTGCCATTTCTTCAACAGCACGCTGTACAGGGCATACGCGAAGGTGGCGACCAGCATCAGCAGGTCACCGCCATTGAGCCCTTGGTGCAGCAGCGCGCCGGGATTGCCGGCGGACACCACCTCCAGCACGCCGAAGAACGATACCAGGGCGCCGAGGGAGGCGCCGTAGGTCAGGCGCTGGCCGAGCCAGGCGATCGACAGGGCCAGCGACATCAGTGGCATCAGCGAAAGGATGATGCCCATGTTGGTGGCGCTGGTGATGCCGGCGGCGAAGTACGCCATGCTCTGGTACATGACCATGCCCAGTACCCCCAGGACGAACAGCTTGCCCAAGAGCGGGCGGATCGCTGTGCGATTGCGCCACACCTGCGGCAGCAGGAACGGGGTGAACAGCAGGCCTGCGAGCAGCCAGCGGTAGAAGCCGATCTCGGCGGGAAAGATCGCCCCGGCGGACATCTTGGTGACGACGGTGTTGCCGGCCCAGATAAGAATCGCCAGGACGGGGAAGCTGTAGTTCATGAGGCTTTGACTCGTGGGAATTGCTGTTTCGGTGTGACGCTTCTGTGGGGCGGTTCGGCGCTCCGACTTGCCCGCGAAAAGAACACCGCAGATACCCGCCATTATCCTCTGTCTGTCCACAAGGCTATACTCCCATCCAGACAACTCGCCCCGTGAAGCAGACAGCATGTCCGCCAAATACCTCGACCATCCCCGTTTCCCCGAACTCCCGGCCCCGGTGTACTTTCGCTACGACGAGTTCGGCGCCGACACGGTCAGCGCCCCGCACTTTCATCCGTGGGGCCAACTCAACTATGCCGCCCATGGCGTCATGCACCTGGATGTCGACGGCCAGCGTTTCATCTCGCCGCCAAACCACGCGGTCTGGGTTCCTCCTGATCATGAGCACGGTTGCTACAACCCGCAGGCCGTCGTCTTCCGCTCGGTCTACCTCGACCGCAGCCTATGCGCCGATCTGCCGGCCCAGCCCTGCAGCCTGGCGATAAGCGACATCCTCAAGGCGATCCTCGGCGACTTTGCCCGTCGCGACCTCAAGATCGCCCAGGACGAACGGGACCAGCGCCTGGTCCAGGTGCTGCTCGACCAACTGCGGCTGGCACCCACGCAAACTTGCTACCTGCCTTTCGCCCGCAGCGACGGCCTGCGTCAGGTGCTCGAGGCCCTGCACGCCGAGCCCGGCGATAACCGACCGCTCGGTGACTGGGCCGCGCAGGTGCATGTCAGCGAGCGTACCCTGGCCCGCCAGTTCATCCGCGAGCTGGGCATGAGCTTTGGCGAGTGGCGCTTGCGCCTGCGCTTTCTGCGCGCCATCGAAGCGCTGGAAAGCGGCACGCCGATCCAGAGCATCGCCTTCGACCTGGGCTACAGCAGTGCCTCGGCGTTCATCGCCATGTTCCAGCGCCAGGCTCGGTGCACGCCTGAGCAATACCGGCGCCGCGTGCGATCAGGGATGTAGGAATTGTTGTCTACACTCAGCTTGACGACCGTGCATCCTGCGCGGGACAAGGAGACCACTCCATGAAGATGCTGCATGTGTCATTGCTGGTACTGGGGATGTCGATCGCCGGGCAAGGATTCGCCGCTACGCCGCAACAGGAAAAGATGAAGACCTGTAACGCCGATGCCACCACTCAGGCCCTCAAGGGCGACGAGCGCAAGGCGTTCATGAGCAACTGCCTGAAAAAAGCCGAGCCTGCCAAGCCGACCACGCCGCAGGAGCGCATGAAGGCCTGTAACGCCGACCCGAAGGCCACGGCGCTCAAGGGCGACGAGCGCAAGGCATTCATGAGCGAATGCCTGAAGAAGAAGTGACCTGCGCCTATGCCTTGCGCCTGAAGGCTGGCAGACTGCGGGTCTTTCCGCTGTCTGCCGCCGAGGCTGTATGACTTTCACTCCCCGCCAGATCACCCTGGCCAGCTGCATCATCGTCGTTGCCGGCCTGCTCCTGGCGTTGCCCCTCAAGCTGCTGCCGAGCCTGCTCGCGGGCCTGCTGGTGTTCGAGCTGGTGAACATGCTCACCCCACGCTTGCAGCCACTGATCGCCGGACAACGGGCGCGCTGGCTGGCGGTGGCGCTGCTCGGCACCCTGGTGGTGAGCACGCTGACGCTGTTGATCGCCGGCGCTTTCAGCTTCCTGCTGCACGAAGCCGAAAACCCCGGCGCTTCGCTGGACAAGTTCATGGGCCTGGTGGAGCGCGCCCGGGGGCAGCTGCCGCCGTTCATCGAGGGTTACCTGCCGGCCAGCGCGGCAGAGTTCAAGGTGGCCATCGGCGACTGGATCCGCAGCCACCTGAGCGACCTGCAACTGGTGGGCAAGGGCATGGCACACATGTTCGTGACCCTGCTGATCGGCATGATCCTCGGCGCCATCATCGCCTTGCAACGGCTGCCCGACCTGTCCCGACGCAAGCCGCTGGCCGCCGCGCTGTTCGAGCGCCTGAGCCTGCTGGTGCAGGCGTTTCGCAATATCGTCTTCGCGCAGATCAAGATCTCGCTGCTCAACACCGCGTTCACCGGCATCTTCCTCGCCGTGGTGCTGCCGCTGTTCGACGTGCACCTGCCGCTGACCAAGACCCTGATCGTACTGACCTTCCTGCTCGGGCTGCTGCCAGTGATCGGCAACCTGATGTCCAACACCCTGATCACCATCGTCGGGCTGTCGTTGTCGATCTGGGTTGCGGCGGCGGCGCTGGGCTACCTGATCGTCATCCACAAGGTCGAGTATTTCCTCAACGCGCGGATCGTCGGTGGGCAGATCCGTGCCAAGTCGTGGGAGCTGTTGCTGGCGATGCTGGTGTTCGAAGCGGCGTTCGGCTTGCCGGGGGTGGTGGCGGGGCCGATCTACTATGCCTACCTGAAGAGTGAGCTGAGGCGGATGGAGCTGGTCTGAGGGGTTGCTTGAACGTGTACCGGCTTCTTCGCGGGTAAACCCGCGAAGAGGCCAGCACAGGCAAAGGATCAGATTGTCCCGTACCGCTTGCGCGCCTCAATGGCCAGACCGCTGCCAATGCTGCCAAAGATATTGCCTTCCACATGCCGCGCATTGGGCAGCATCGCCGCAACGCTGTTGCGCAGCGCCGGAATGCCGCTCGAGCCCCCGGTGAAGAACACCGTATCCACCTGCGCTTCACTGACCCCGGCCTTGGCCAGCAGCTCGCTGACACTGCCACGGACCCGCTGCAACAGGCCGTCGATGGCGTCCTCGAACAGGCCGCGGGTCAGGTCCGCCGCCAGGCCCGGCTCCACCCGGCCCAGGTCGATGCGCCGGCTGTCCTGGTCGGTCAGCTCGATCTTGCTGGCCTCCACTTCCATCGCCAGCCAGTGTCCGGCGCGCTGTTCGATCAGGTTGAACAGGCGGTCGATGCCCAGTGCATCCTCGATGTCGTAGCGCATGCTGCCCAGGGCCAGTTGCGACTTCTGCGAGTACAGGGCGTTGATGGTGTGCCAGGTCGCCAGGTTCAGGTGGTAGCTGGTCGGCATCAGCGCGCCGCTCTTCATGCGGCTGCCATAGCCGAACAGCGGCATCACGCCTTGCAGGCTCAGTTGCTTGTCGAAGTCGGTACCGCCGATGTGCACGCCGCCGGTGGCGAGGATGTCATCCTGGCGCTCATCGACCAGGTGCCGTTCGGGCGACAGGCGGATCAGGGTAAAGTCCGAAGTACCACCGCCGATATCGACGATGAGCACCAGCTCTTCGCGGCTGATGCCCGACTCGTAGTCGAAGGCTGCGGCGATCGGTTCGTACTGGAACGACACGTCCTTGAAGCCGATCTTGCGTGCGACTTCGGCGAGGGTATCCTCGGCCTCCTGGTCGGCCGCCGGGTCCTCGTCGACGAAGAACACCGGGCGGCCCAGCACGACCTGGTCGAAGCTGCGCCCGGCATTGGCCTCGGCGCGCTTCTTCAGTTCGCCGATGAACATGCCCAGCAGGTCCTTGAAAGGCAGCGCGCTGCCGAGCACGCTGGTGTCATGCTTGATCAGCTTGGAGCCCAGCAGGCTCTTGAGCGAGCGCATCAGGCGGCCTTCGTAGCCTTCCAGGTACTCGTGCAGGGCCAGACGGCCATACACCGGGCGCCGCTCCTCGATGTTGAAGAACACCACCGACGGCAGGGTGATCTTGCCCTCTTCCAGGGCGATCAGCGATTCGACGCCGGGACGGTGCCAACCCACTGTTGAGTTGGAGGTGCCGAAGTCGATGCCAAGGGCGCGAGCCGGGGATAGGTCAGACATGGGGAGGGGCTTCCGGAGGCCAAACGGCCGCGCAGTTTATGCCAGTGGCCGACAGAATCAAGACCGATCGTCTGCCATATGACAAACCCAAGCGAACCTTGAAAGGCTATGCTTGACCCCAATCTTCAGATGCAACACGAAAATTCCTACTGGTGATCCTTAGATGGACTTCAAAGACTATTACAAGATACTCGGCGTCGAGCCCAGCGCGGACGAGAAGGCGATCAAGGCCGCGTACCGCAAGCTGGCGCGCAAGTATCACCCCGACGTCAGCAAGGAGCGTGACGCCGAGGAGAAATTCAAAGAGGCCAACGAGGCCTACGAAGTGCTGGGCGATGCGCAGAAACGCGCTGAATTCGACGAGATCCGCAAGTACGGCGGCCAGCATGGCCGGCCGTTCCAGGCGCCGCCAGGCTGGGAAAGTCGCGGCGGTGGCGGCGGCTTCGAGGGCGGCGACTTCTCTGACTTCTTCAGCTCGATCTTCGGTGCCCGTGGCGGCAATCCCTTTGGCGGCGCACGCGGTCAGCAGCGCAGTGCCGGCAGACGAGGGCAGGACGTGGAACTGGAACTGGCAGTGTTTCTCGAAGAGACCCTGAGCAAGGAGTCCAAACAGATCAGCTTCCAGGTGCCGCAGACCAACGCTGCCGGGCAGCGCACCGGTTTCACCACCAAGACGCTGAACGTGAAGATCCCGGCCGGAGTGACCGACGGCGAGCGCATTCGCCTCAAGGGCCAGGGCGCGCCGGGTGTCGGCGGTGGTGCCAACGGCGACCTGTTCCTGACCATCCGCATGGCGCCGCACCCGCTGTTCGATGTCGAAGGCCACGACCTGATCATCACCGTGCCGCTGGCTCCCTGGGAGGCAGCGCTGGGCACCAAGGTGGCGGTACCGACCCTGACCGGCAAGATCAACCTGACCATCCGCCCCGACAGCCAGAGCGGCCAGCGCCTGCGGGTCAAGGGCATGGGCCTTGCGAACAAGCAGGGCGAGCGTGGTGATCTCTACGCCCAGCTCAAGGTGGTCATGCCGAGCACCTCCGATGCGACCACTCGCGAACTCTGGACCAAACTCTCCGAGAAGGCCGCGTTCAACCCGAGGACACAATGGAGTAAGTGACCATGAGCAGCACCCTGATCGTTCAACTGGACATGCGAACCTTGTGTCAGGAGGCCGATGTCACGGCCGACTGCGTGATCGAAATCGTCGAGCACGGCATTGTCGAACCCACCGGGCGCACCCCGGAGGACTGGTTATTCGACGATCAGGCGCCGCTGCTGGCCAAGCGTGCGGCAAAGCTGCACCAGGAGCTGGAACTGGAGTGGGAAGGGGTGGCGCTGGCGCTGGAGTTGCTGCAGGAAGTGCAGCAGTTGCGCAGTGAGAACAGCATGTTGAGGCAGCGTTTGGGGCGGTTCACCCAGATGTAGAACTGCGGTGTTCTCAAGCGCCAGCCAGCACCTTGTAGTACAGCGCCGTCGCCCGATACACACCGTCCGGGCCGCAGGCATAGTCCGGGATCTCCCCGGCCTTGTCATACCCCAGTGCCTGGTAGAACCCCTCGGCACCCGACCCTGCCTCGGTGTCCAGGTACAGCATCCCGCGTTTCAGACGTCGGGCATCGGCCTCCAGCGCCGCTATCAACTGTTGCCCCAGCCCACGCCGCCGGGCACGGCTGTGCACCAGCAGCTTCTGCACCTCGGCGCGGTTCAGGCCGTTGGGTTTCAGGCACAGCCCCAACTGCACGCTGGCCAGCACCTCCTGCCCCTGGGCGATCACCCAGAGCAACTGCTCACCGCTGACAAGCCGGCTGCGAACTTCAGCGAAATACGCAAGCGCCTGGGCCTCGTCGATGTCCGCCAGAAACCCCACCGAAGCCCCATTGCGTACCGCATCGAGCAACAGCGCCACGAGGCTGTCGCGGTAGTAGATCAGGCTCTCGTGGGTGACGCGCTGTAGCTGTGCGGCGTTCATGAATCAGTCCTTTCGAGGTGGTTCGCGGTTGTCGTCCAAGGCCAGTTGCATGAACGTCAGGTCGAGCCAGCGACCGAACTTCACCCCGACCTGGGCCATTTGCCCGGTCGTAACGAAGCCCAGCCGCTCATGCAGACGGATCGAGGCCGCGTTGCCGCTCTCGATGGCCGCGACCATCATGTGCTTGCCGCACTGCCGGGCGCGTTCGACCAGCGCCTGCATCAGTACCGGACCCAGGCCCTTGCCGCGCTGGTCGCCGCGGATGTACACCGAGTGTTCGACCGTGAGGCGAAAACCTTCGAACGGCCGCCAGTCGCCGAACGAGGCGTAGCCCAGTACGCCGGTTGCGTCGGCCGCGACCAGGATCGGGTAACCCTGCTCGGCGCGGGCGGCGAACCAGGCCTGGCGGTTGGCCAGGTCAACCGGGGTTTCGTTCCAGATCGCCGTGGTGTTGCGCACGGCGTCGTTGTAGATGTCGAGGATGCCCGCCACGTCGTCGGGTAGGGCATCACGGATCAGGTAGCTCATGGCAGTGTCTTCGCGAAGTCGATGTTGCAGATTAAATGGTTACCAGCCCGCGTACACTTTCGGCCTGCATGTTTTCGCCGCGGCCGCGCTGGACGATTTCACCGCGGGCCATGACCAGGTACTGGTCGGCCAGTTCTTCGGCAAAATCGTAGAACTGCTCGACCAGCAGGATGGCCATGTCGCCGCGCTGGGCCAGGCTGCGGATGACCGCGCCGATTTCCTTGATCACCGACGGCTGGATGCCTTCGGTGGGTTCGTCGAGGATCAGCAGGCGCGGGCGGCTGGCCAGGGCGCGACCGATCGCCAGCTGTTGCTGCTGGCCGCCGGAGAGGTCGCCGCCACGGCGTTGCTTCATCTGTTCGAGCACCGGGAACAGCTCGTAGATGAATGCCGGCACCTCCCGCGCCTCGCGGGCGCTGAAGCGCGACAGGCCCATCAGCAGGTTTTCCTCCACGGTCAGGCGCGGGAATATCTCGCGGCCCTGGGGCACGTAGGCGATGCCGGCATGCACCCGCTGCTGGGGCTTGAGCGCAGTGATCGGCTTGCCCTCCCACTCGATGCTGCCTTCGCGGGCTGGCACCAGGCCCATCAGGCAGCGCAGCAGGGTGGTCTTGCCCACGCCGTTGCGGCCCAGCAGGCAGGTGACTTCGCCGATCCTGGCTTCGAACGACAGGCCTCGGAGGATATGGCTGCCGCCGTAGTACTGGTGCAGGGTGTCGATCTTGAGCATGTTGGGTTCCTAGTAAAACTGTTTTGTCTGTGCCGGCCTTTTCGCGGGCAAGCCCGCTCCCACAAGGATCGTGTGCCCCCCTGTGGGAGCGGGCTTGCCCGCGAAAAGGCCGACACAATTCCCGCTGTTCAGCGACCGAGATAAACCTCGACCACCCGCTCGTCCGCCTGCACCTGTGCCAGCGACCCCTCGGCCAGCACCGAGCCCTGGTGCAGCACCGTCACATGGTCGGCAATGCTGCCCACGAAGCCCATGTCGTGCTCCACCACCATCAGCGAATGCGTGCCCGCCAGGCCCTTGAACAGCTCGGCGGTGAACTCGGTCTCGGCGTCGGTCATGCCCGCCACCGGCTCGTCGAGCAGCAGCAACTGCGGCTCCTGCACCAGCAGCATGGCGATCTCCAGGAACTGCTTCTGGCCGTGTGACAACAGCCCGGCCTGGCGCGAGGCCAGGCTGTTCAGGCGCACGGTCGTCAGCACGTGCTCTATTCGCTCACGCTGCTCGCCGCTCAAGCGCGCCGCCAGGCTGGCCCAGACCGACTTGTCGGTCTTGAGCGCCAATTCGAGGTTTTCATGCACGCTCAGTGCCTCGAACACCGTGGGCTTCTGGAATTTGCGGCCGATGCCCGCCTGGGCGATCTGGTACTCGCTCATGCGGGTCAGGTCCAGGGTGTCGCCAAAGAATGCACTGCCGGTGTCGGGGCGGGTCTTGCCGGTGATCACGTCCATCATCGTGGTCTTGCCGGCGCCGTTGGGGCCGATGATGCAGCGCAGTTCGCCAACGCCGATGTACAGGTTGAGCGCGTTGAGCGCCTTGAACCCGTCGAAACTGACGCTGATGTCTTCAAGGCTCAGGACCGTACCGTGGCGGGTGTCGAGCCCGGCCTTGCGCGGCTGGCCCAGGCCGATGGCGTCGCGGCCGGTGCCCACCTGATCGAAGACCGGCTCCAGCATGAATTCCGGATGAACCGCAGGGATGCCTCTCATGGCTGGCTCCTTTTCTTCAGCAGCCCGACCACGCCCTTGGGCAGGTACAGGGTGACCAGGATGAACAGTGCGCCGAGGAAGAACAGCCAGAACTCCGGGAAGGCCACGGTGAACCAGCTCTTCATGCCATTAACCAGGCCTGCGCCAAGCAGCGGGCCGATCAGCGTGCCGCGTCCGCCCAGGGCAACCCAGACAGCGGCTTCGATGGAATTGGTCGGCGACATTTCGCTCGGGTTGATGATGCCCACCTGCGGCACGTAAAGCGCCCCGGCCAGGCCGCACAGCACGGCGCTGAGCACCCACACCAGCAGCTTGAAGCCGCGTGGATCGTATCCGCAGAACATCAGGCGGTTCTCGGCGTCGCGCAGCGCGGTGAGCAGGCGCCCGAACTTGCTGCGCGTCAGCCACCAGCACAGGTACAGGCTGCCCAGCAGCAATGCGACAGTGAGCAGGAACAGCACCGCGCGGGTGCCCGGTGCAGTGATCTCGAAGCCCAGGATGGTGCGGAAGCTGGTGAAGCCGTTGTTGCCGCCGAACCCGGTTTCGTTGCGAAAGAACAGCAGCATCCCGGCAAAGGTCAGGGCCTGGGTCATGATCGAGAAGTACACGCCCTTGATCCGCGAGCGGAAGGCGAACCAGCCGAACACCAGTGCCAGCATCCCCGGCGCCAGTACCGCCAGGCACAGCGCCCAGGCGAAGTGCTGGGTGCCGGCCCAGTACCAGGGCAGCTCGCTCCACGACAAGAAGGTCATGAAGCCCGGCAGGCCGTCGCCGGCCGCCTGGCGCATCAGGTACATGCCCATGGCATAGCCGCCGAGGGCGAAGAACAGGCCGTGGCCCAGCGACAGCAGCCCGGCGTAGCCCCAGACCAGGTCCAGGGCCAGGGCGACGATGGCGTAGCAAAGGATCTTGCCGACCAGGGTCAGGGTGTAGGCCGAGACCTGCAGCGTATGGCCATCGGGCAGCAGCGACAGCAGCGGCAGGGCCAGCAGCACCAGGATGACGATGGCGCCGATGGCCAGTGACAGGCGTGGCCCGACCTTTTGCGTGGCAGTGACAAGCAGTGGCTGGTTCATCAGTCGATTACCCGTCCCTTGAGGGCGAACAGGCCTTGCGGGCGTTTCTGGATGAACAGAATGATCAGCGCAAGGATGAGGATCTTGCCGAGTACCGCACCGATCTGCGGTTCCAGCAGCTTGTTGGCGATGCCCAGCCCGAAGGCCGCCCAGAGGCTGCCGGCCAGTTGCCCGACGCCGCCGAGCACCACCACCAGGAAGGAGTCGATGATGTAGCTCTGGCCCAGGTCAGGGCCGACGTTGCCGACCTGGCTCAGGGCGACCCCGCCCAGCCCGGCGATACCCGAGCCCAGGCCGAAGGCGAGCATGTCGACGCGCCCGGTGGACACACCGCAGCAGGCCGCCATGTTGCGGTTCTGCGTGACCGCGCGCACGTTCAGCCCCAACCGTGTGCGGTTGAGCAGCAGCCAGGTGAGCAGCACCACCGCCAGGGCGAAGCCGATGATCACCAGGCGGTTGTAAGGCAGCACCAGGTTGGGCAGCACCTGGATGCCGCCAGACAACCACGCCGGGTTGCTCACCTCGACGTTCTGCGCGCCGAACAGCAGGCGCACCGCCTGGATCAGTATCAGGCTGATGCCCCAGGTCGCCAGCAGGGTTTCCAGTGGGCGGCCGTAGAGATGGCGGATCACCGTGCGCTCCAGTGCCATGCCGACTCCGGCACTGACGGCGAAGGCCACCGGCAGGGCGATCAGCGGGTAGAACTCGATGGCGCCGGGGGCGTAGCGCTGCAGCAGCACCTGCACCAGGTAGGTGCTGTAGGCACCGAGCATCAGCATTTCGCCGTGGGCCATGTTGATCACCCCGAGCAGGCCGAAGGTGATCGCCAGGCCCAAGGCCGCCAGCAGCAGGATCGAACCCAGCGACAGGCCGCTGAACGCCTGGCCGAGGATCTCACCGAACAGCAGCTTGCGTTGGACCTGGGCCAGGCTGGTCTCGGCGGCGGTGCGCACCCCGGCGTCGGGTTCTGCGCCAGGCTGCAACAGAGCTTCCAGACGGGTACGCGCCAGCGGGTCGCCGGTTTCCCCGAGCAGGCGCACTGCGGCCAGGCGTACCCGAGGTTCGCTGGCGCCCAGCTGCAGGTTGGCCAGGGCGAGGCCCAGCGCGGCGTGCACGGCGGCGTCCGGTTCGCTGGCGAAGGCACGGTCGAGCAGCGCCATTTGCGCTGGCTGCGCGCTTTTTTGCAGTTGCCGTGCTGCGGCCAGACGCAGGTCGCTGTCGGCGCTGAGCAACTGATGGCTGGCCAGGGCGTTGTCGATCAGGCCGCGCAGGCGATTGTTCAGGCGCACCTTGCGCGTGTCGTCGTCGGCTATGCGCCCTTCGCGCAGGTTTTCCAGCAGCGCCAGGCGCGCCGGTTCGGGCTGTGCGGCCCAGCCTTCGAGCAGGCTGGCCTGTTCCGCGGGCTTGGCGCCGAGGAAGAATTCGCCCTCGCTGGCCTGAGTGGCTAGGGGTAGCAGGAGGAGGAGGGTGAGCAGGAGTCTGAGCATGCGAGCAATCCTGGAAATCGGAGGTGGATTCTTCGCGGGCAAGTCGGGGCGCCGAACCGCCGCTCCCACAGGTTCAGCGGTGTTCCCGGATCTGTGGGAGCGGCGGTTCGGCGCCCCGACTTGCCCGCGAATGGGCCGCAAAGCGGCCCCATGCACTCAGTTACCTTTCACTGCATAGTCAGGTCGCTTGTCGTTACCCGGAATGAACGGGCTCCATGGCTGCGCACGCAGCGGCTGCTCGGTCTGCCAGACCACACTGAACTGCCCGTCTTCCTGGATCTCGCCGATCATCACCGGCTTGTGCAGGTGGTGGTTGGTCTTGTCCATGGTCAGGGTGAAGCCGGACGGCGCCTGGAAGCTCTGCCCGGCCAAGGCCTCACGCACTTTGTCGACATCGGTGGACTTGGCTTTCTCGGCCGCCTGCGCCCACATGTGGATGCCCACGTAGGTGGCCTCCATCGGGTCGTTGGTCACCGCCTTGTCGGCACCCGGCAGGCCCTTGGCCTTGGCGTAGGCTTTCCAGTCGGCGACGAACTTCTGGTTGACCGGGTTTTCCACCGACTCGAAGTAGTTCCACGCCGCCAAGTGGCCGACCAGCGGCTTGGTGTCGATGCCACGCAGCTCCTCTTCACCCACCGAGAAGGCCACCACCGGCACGTCGGTGGCTTTCAGGCCCTGGTTGGCCAGCTCTTTGTAGAAGGGCACATTGGAGTCGCCATTGACGGTGGAGATCACTGCCGTCTTGCCGCCTGCGGAGAACTTCTTGATGTTGGCTACGATGGTCTGGTAGTCGCTGTGGCCGAACGGCGTGTAGACCTCTTCGATGTCCTTGTCGGCCACGCCCTTGCTGTGCAGGAAAGCGCGCAGGATCTTGTTGGTGGTGCGCGGGTAGACGTAGTCGGTGCCCAGCAGGAAGAAGCGCTTGGCACCACCGCCGTCTTCGCTCATCAGGTATTCCACTGCCGGGATCGCCTGCTGGTTGGGCGCAGCGCCGGTGTAGAACACGTTCGGCGACATCTCCTCGCCTTCATATTGCACCGGGTAGAACAACAGCCCGTTGAGCTCCTCGAACACCGGCAGCACCGACTTGCGCGACACCGAGGTCCAGCAACCGAACACCACCGCGACCTTGTCCTGAGTCAGCAGTTGGCGGCTCTTCTCGGCGAACAGCGGCCAGTTCGAAGCCGGGTCGACCACCACCGGTTCGAGCAGCTTGCCATTGACCCCGCCCTTGGCGTTGATCTCGTCGATGGTCATCAGCGCCATGTCCTTGAGCGACGTTTCGGAAATGGCCATGGTCCCGGACAGCGAATGCAGGATGCCGACCTTGATGGTCTCGGCCGCCTGGATGCTCCAGCTCAGACCCATCGCCGCGATCGATGCGCTGAGGGTGAAGGCCTTGATCAGACTGCGTCGCTTCATGTGCTCTCTCCGCTGAGTTGTTGTGGTGTTGGCAGAAGGGAGATTGCAAAGGCTGTGCCGTGGTGCGCGAGGCTACGGATTAGAAGGGTTGTGCTTCGATGCGGGGCTTTGAGGAGGGCCAGGTTGGTGCTTGCTCGGCGAGCCTGCACAGGATTGGGGCCAGAGGGTGAGCAGTTTCTGCGCAGCGCGCTGGGGGCGACGTGAAACTACACACCATGATTGCGAGAGCGGGGTTTGCCCGCGAAAGGGCTGCAGAGCAGCCCTGTGCAGATCAGTTGTCGCGCACCACCGCCCGCGGCTGGCGCTTGCTTCGCACGAACTGGTAGGTAACGGCCAGCAGCAGGAACCAGATCGGCGTGACCACCAGCGCCGAACGGGTGTCGGCCTCCAGGCTCAGCAGCACCAGGATGCCGGCGAAGAACACCAGGCACACGTAGCACATGAAGCGCCCGCCAGGCATCTTGTAGATCGACTTCTCGTGCAGCGCAGCGCGCTGCTTGCGGTAGCTCAGGTACGACAGCAGGATCAGCGTCCAGACGAACATGAACAGCACCGCCGACACCGTGGTCACCAGGGTGAAGGCTTCGATCACGTTCGGCACCAGGTAGATCAGCACCGCGCCGAGCAGCAGGCACAGGCAGGAGAAGTACAGGCCGTTGGCCGGCACGGCGCGCCGCGAGAGCTTTTCGAAGGCCTTCGGTGCATCGCCTTCCTGGGCCAGGCCGTAGAGCATGCGGCTGGTGGAGAACACGCCGCTGTTGGCCGACGAAGCGGCCGAGGTCAGCACCACGAAGTTGATGATGCTTGCCGCTGCCGGCAGGCCGGCCAGCACGAACAGTTCGACGAACGGGCTCTTGCCCGGGACCACGTCGCGCCAGGGTGTAACCGCCATGATCGCGATCAACGCCAGCACATAGAACACGATGATGCGGATCGGGATCGAGTTGATCGCCCGTGGCAGGGTGCGCTCGGGGTTCTTCGCTTCGGCGGCGGTGGTGCCTACCAGCTCGATGCCGACGAAGGCGAATACCGCGATCTGGAAACCGGCGAAGAAGCCGAACAGGCCATTGGGGAACATGCCGCCGTCATTCCACAGGTTGGCCAGGCTGGCCGTGTGGCCGCTCGGCGACTGGAAGCCGGTGATGACCATGTACAGGCCGGTGGCGACCAGGCCGAGGATGGCGACGATCTTGATCAGGGCGAACCAGAACTCCATCTCGCCGAACAGTTTCACTGTAACCAGGTTCAGCGACAGCAGCACCGCCACGCAGGTCAGCGCCGGTATCCACTGCGGCAGGTCGGGGAACCAGAACTGTGTATAGGCGGCGATCGCCACCACGTCGGCGATGCCGGTGACGACCCAGCAGAACCAGTAGGTCCAGCCAGTGAAGTAGCCGGCCCAGGGGCCGAGCAGGTCGGCGGAGAAATCGATGAACGACTTGTAGTTGAGGTTCGACAGCAACAGCTCGCCCATGGCACGCATGACGAAGAACAGCATGAAGCCGATGATCATGTAGACGAAGATGATCGACGGGCCGGCGAGGCTGATGGTCTTGCCCGAGCCCATGAACAGGCCGGTGCCGATGGCGCCACCGATGGCGATGAGCTGGATGTGGCGGTTGGTCAGGTTGCGCTGCAGATGCTGGTCATCTGCCTGGGGGGATGAGGTCCGGGTCATAGGCTGCATTCCATTGAGGGTCAGTCTTCTTGTGAGCGAAAGCCGGTTAGGCTAACACGCACTGCAAAGGTGCGGGCGTGACAGATCGCCACGATCTTGGCGGTGCAGTGGGGATTTTTGACTGACCGCAGTCAAGGGTTGACCTTTTCGCGGGCAAGCCGGCTCCCACGGTGCAGCGCTGAACCCGAGTCTGCGCCGTACCGTGGGAGCGGCGGTTCGGCGCCCCGACTTGCCCGCGAAAAGGCCGACGCGATTCAAGCCTGAACCGCGACCCGCCCGCGCCGCACCACCAGGCTGTCGACCACCCACATCACTACCATCGACACGCCCACCAGCGGGAACACGACACCCAGCACCAGCATTACCGTCACCGCCGTCTTCCAGCGCGGCAGGTCATGCCGCAGCGGCGGTACGCCAAGCCCACCGGACGGGCGGCGCTTCCACCACATCACCAACCCGCTCACCGAGCCCAGCAGGATCATCAGGCACACCAGCAGGATGACGATCTGGTTGAGCGGCCCGAACATCTTGCCCTCGTGCAGCATCACCCCAAGCTCGGTGGCGCGGGCTACCGGGCTGTAGTCGTGCCAGCGCACGTCGGCCAGGACCTTGCCGGTGTACTGGTCGACATGCAGGGTGGCGTCGTTACGCGGATCATCGGCGAACACCGCAATGGTGAACACGCCTTCAGCGGTGTTCGGCGAGGTGATGCTGTAGCCCGGCGCCACGCCGCGGGCCTTGGCCAGATCCTCGACCTGCTGCAGGGTGATCTGCGGCGCGGCCGGGGCGCTGTGCATGTCGTGATGGCCCATGTGCTCGGCATGCGCGCCGGACACCGGCATCGGCGTGTTCTCCAGGGCCCAGGGCACGGTCTGGCGATGAGCGCTGTTCAGCGCGCCTGCCTGCTGGTCAGATTTCGGTACGTCGTTCCACATCGCCGCCGGGAAACGGTTCCACAGGTCGGCGTACTGCTTGCCCCACAGCCCGGTCCAGGTCATGCCGCTGAGCAGCATCAGCAACAGCAGTGCCGAACCCCAGAAGCCGCTGACCGCATGCAGGTCGCGCCAGAGCACGCGCCCGCGTGCCGACAGGCGTGGCCACAGTACGCCACGGCTGTTGCGGCCACGTGGCCACCACAGATAAAGCCCGGACACCACCAGCACGACGCCCCAGCCTGCGGCGAGCTCCACCAGCCGATCGCCGACAGTGCCGACCATCAGCTCGCCATGCAGGGCGCGGGCAATTGCCTGCAGGTTCTGCTTGCCGTCCTGCGCGCCCAGCACCTTGGCGTTGTACGGGTCGACGAACACGTTCAGTTCGCGGCCGCCGTCATGCACCACGAACTGCGCGCTGTGCACGGCGTTCAGCGGTGGCAGGTACTGGCCGACATGGCCCTGTGGATAAGCCTGGCGCACCTGGGCCAGCAGCGTGTCGGCGCTCTGGCGCTGCGGGCCGGCCTCGACCACCATCAGCTCGCGGTACATCCACGGGTCGAGCTGCGGCTTGAACAGGTAGATGATCCCGGTGATCGCCAGCAGGATCATGAAGGGCGCGACGAACAGCCCGGCATAGAAATGCCAGCGCCAGGCCAGGTTGTAGAAGGATTGCTTTGGTTTGCTCATGGAGCCTCCCGTTCGACCAGGTGGAGCGCGGTCAGGCCCGCGCCCCGGTTGTTATTGTCAGAAGCTGAAATCGACCTTGGTCCAGAAGGTCCTGCCCGGCTCGTTGACCGGCTGCGGGTCTGCCGCCGGGTAGCCGAACCCGGCGTTCCCGGCCAGGTTCAAGTGCTCGGCGTAGGCCTTGTCGAACAGGTTGTCGACGCCCGCGCTGAGCTTGAGGTTGTTGTTGACCTTGTAGGCACCGTTGAGCGAGAACACGCCGAAACCGCCGCTCTTCTCATAGTCCTTGCCCACCACGTTGCCCTGGTTCTGGGCGATACGGTTCTGCGCCGCGACCAGGCGCCACAGCGCACCGACGCTCCAGGCATCGCGGCTGTAGGTCAGGCCGAGGCGGCTTTCCAGCGGAGGCATCTGCGGCAGCGCCTTGCCGTCGCTGCTGTTCTTGCCCCAGGCGTAGGCCAGCGTCGCGTCGGCTTTCCAGTTATCGTCGAGCTTGTACGCCGCGCCCAGCTCGCCGCCCATGATGCGGGCGTCGATGTTCTGCGCCTGGGTGCTGCTCATGCCCATCATGCTGCGGTAGTCGAACAGGATGTAGTCGCGGATCTGTCCGACGTAGCCGGAGGCCCAGGCTTGCAGGCGTTCGTCCTGGTACTGGATGCCGAAGTCGAGCTGGGTGGTCTTCTCTGGCTTGATGCTGTCGAAGGCGTTGACCGAGCCCCGCGGGCCGTTGGTTGGCGAGAACAGCTCCCAGTAGTCGGGGAAGCGCTGGGCGTGGCCCAGGCCGATGTAGCTGGTAGCGGAAATCGCCGCCAAGTCATGCTCGTAACGGATGAAGCCGCTGGGCAGGGTATCGGCGCGGGTATCGCCATTGGTCGCACTGGCCTGGCGGAAGTCGCGGGCCGAGGCGCGGTCCAGGCGCGCGCCGCTGATCAGCCGATCCTCGCCGGTGGCGTACCAGGTCAGCTCGCTGAACACGCCGTAGTTATGGAAGTCGGCGTCCTTGGTCCAGGGCTTGCCCTTGTGCGCATCGACGCCCATGCCGCCGCGTTTGCGGTGTTCGTTGGTCTGCGCGTCGATGCCGCTGATCAACTGTACGTCGGCCCAGCGCCAGGTCGCCTTGATACGTGCGCCGAGGGTGCGCCGATCGACGTTGCTGACCATGGGCATGCCCATCATGCCGCTGCCCGAGGGCGTGCGCAGGCTGTAGTTGTCCATCACGTGGTCGGCATAGTTGTAGTAGACCTGCGCCTCGACCTTGTCGAGCACCTCGCCGAGGTTGGACTTTTCAAAGCGCAGGCCCAGGCTTTCGCGCTTGAACTGCGAGCCGTCCATGCCGCGTCCGGCGTAGCGCGCTTCGCCATCGCCCTTGCCGGCGGTGAGTTCGAGCAGGGTGTCGGTATCCGGGGTCCAGCCGAGGGTCACGTCGCCGTTCCATTTGTCCCAGCGCGAAGGCACGGTATCGCCGTTGCCGTCCTTGTAGTCGTCCGAACGCGACTGGTTGCCGACGAAGCGGGCATAGGCCTGGCTGTTGCCGGCGGCAGCGTCGAGTACCTTGTCGAAGCGGCCGTTGGAACCGGCGAGCAGGCTGGCATTGACTCGGCTGCCGAGGGTGCCGAATTTCTCCGGCTCGCGCTCGAAGAGGATGGTGCCAGCCGAGCCGCCGGGGCCCCAGATCACGCTTTGCGGGCCTTTGATCACGGTCAGGCGGTCGTAGGTCTCCGGCGAGATGTACGAGGTCGGGGCGTCCATGCGGTTGGGGCAGGCGCCGAGCATCACACCGCCGTTGGTGAGGATGTTCAGGCGCGAGCCGAACATGCCGCGCAGCACGGGGTCGCCGTTGGTGCCGCCGGAGCGGATGGCGGAAAAGCCGGGGATGGTCTTGAGGTAGTCGGCGCCGTCACTGGCTGGCACCGGCTGACGTGGATCCTTGGGGTTGGTGACTACGGTCAGCGGCGAGCTGGGCGCGATGGCGGTGATTACCGTCGGGCTCAGCTCCGGGGCGTCATGGCCTTCGTGGCCAGGCTCGACGGCGAGCGCCAGCGGGCTCAGCAGCGAGCCGCAGAGCATGGCGAGGGTCCCATGGCGGGACAGGGCAGAAACAGGGGTGCAGCCGGACATAATGATTCCAGTCGATCAGTCATGAGTAAGCGCGAAGCCTCCTGGCTTCGGGCGTGAAACGGAGTGGTCAGACGTTGATCGATGGAGGTGGGGCGCGGCTGCGGGCACCGGGAAACACCGCTCGCAGGGCATGGCCCTGGCGAGTCGGGTAGGTGGCGAGGGTGGCCGGGATGGTGCTGGCGAGGCTGAGTGGGCTGAGGGTCTGGGGCAGGGCGGGGCAGTTGAACAGCAAACTGCAGTAGCCGCATTTCTCCCAATCGGTGTGTAGCTGGCCGTCGTTGCCGTGACCGTGGTGGTCTTGCCCGGCATGCGGGTGCCCTGCGGCCATGGGCATGTCCATGGCCATGCTCATGTTCATGCCGGCGTGGTGATCCATCGGCATCGACTGGGAAACCAGCGGGCCGATGAAAATCATCCACATGGCGAACAGGCTCAGCCAGCCGCCACCGACGCGCCTGCGATCAGGGCGGGTGCTGCGGGCTGTGCTGTTGCGCGGCAAGCTCATGACGAGCGCCTGTCAGCGGTCAGTGCGCGTGTTCGTGTCCTGCCTGGTCGGCGGGCGGCTGCTTCTGCACGGCGACGTCGACGGTGATGTCGCCGGCTTTCTCGAAGTGCAGGGTGAGCGGGAAGCGCTTGCCGTCAGTGAGCAGGCTGCGGTCCTTGGGCTGCATCAGCATCACGTGATAGGCGCTGGGGGCGAAGGTCAGGTCCTTGCCTGCAGGTACGACCACACTCTGTACCTGCTGCATCTTCATGGCGCCGGCTGCGGTCTTGGCGTGTTCATGCAACTGGGCGTCATCGCTGACGGGGCTTTCGACACTCAACAGGCGGTCATCGACCTTGCCGTTGTTGTGAACGATGAAATACGCCGCGACATTGGGCGCGTTCGGTGGCAGCTCCAGCGACCAGGGGTGGGCGATATGCAGGTCGCCGACACTGTATTCGTGGGCGTTGGCGAAGGCGCTGGGCAGCAGCAGGGTGGCCAGGATGAGGGCTTGCTTGAGCATGGTGAGTCTCCGGTCTGTACAGGTTCAGGAACAGCGTCTTGAACTCAGGCCAACGGAGAGGCTCGCGGATTGAGTGCCGGCCAGAGCTGGCGCGGCGTGGGCTGGTGCGTGGCGAGTGGTGGTGCCTGGCCGAAGCGCAGTTGCAGCGGGCTGTGCAGTTGCGGTGCGTGGCTGGCCAGGGCGAGCACAGGCGAGGCACCCGAGCAGCACCAGCAGTGCTGCATGTTGGAGTGGTCGTCCTGTTGGCCCAGGTCGATCTTGGCCAGGGCCTGGACATCGAGCTTGGCCTTGCCCGCGCCAGTCGAGCAGAAGGCACCCCACAGCAGCTGTTCGGCCGGGCCCTTGGGCGCGGCAGAAGACAGCGGCATGGCCAGCAGGTTGAACAGCACTGCAAGGCAGGCTATCCAGGCGATGTGCCGACGTGGGGGCATGGGGAGATCCGGTCAGGAATCAGGTGGCTATTGTACGGCGGAGTATAGGTAAAAATGCGGGGGTGCGGTGAAGTGCCGCAGTTGCTGTTGTACAGCCGGTGAAAGCGGCGTTGTGCTCTTCGCGGGCAAGCCCGCTCCTACAGGAGCCCCGCAATGTTCACCTCGACGGGGCATTTGTGGGAGCGGGCTTGCCCGCGAAGCAGTCACCGCCGGTATCAGGCCTTGCCGCGCCCTAGCAACCCGCGCACGGTCTCCTGCAGGTCCGCTGGCAACACCACCACCTTGGAGTTGTCGCTCCCGGCCAGGTTCTCCATCGCGCCGATGTAGCGCTCACCCAGCAGGTACATGGCCGGGGTGGTCTCGTTGCCCACCGCTTCACGCACCAGGGTGATCGCCCGGGCCGAGGCTTCGGCGAGGCTGATCTGCGCCTCGGCGTCCAGCCTGGCGGCCTGCAGGCGAGCTTCGGCTTCGAGAATGGCGGCCTGCTTGGCGCCCTCGGCGCGAGTCACGTCGGCCTTTCGTTCACGTTCGGCTGCGGCCTGGCGCTCCATGGCCTTCTGCATGTTTTCCGAAGGCTTGATGTCCTGGATCTCTACCGAGCGTACGGTCACGCCCCAGTCTTCGGTCTGCTCGGACATCGCCTCGCGCAGGCGCGCCTTGATCTGCTCGCGGCTCGACAACGCCTCGTCGAGGTCCATGGCGCCGACGATGGCACGCAGCGAGGTCATGGTCAGGCTGGTGACGGCGAAGGAGAAGTTCTGCACGCCGTAGGAGGCCTTCTGCGGGTCGACCACCTTGGCGAAGCACAGGGCGTTGGCGACGATCACCGCGTTGTCGCGGGTGATGATTTCCTGTTGCTGCACGTCGAGGATGATGTCCTTGGTCGGCAGGCGGTAGGCGACTACGTCCATGTACGGCACCAGGATGTTCAGGCCGGGCTTGAGGGTGCTGTGGTAGCGGCCCAGGCGCTCGACGATCCATTCCTCGCCCTGGGGCACGATGCGCACCCCCTTGAACAGGGTGATCAGAACGAACAGGGCGATGGCGCCGACGACGATGAGGCTGGTCATTGCAAGCTTCCTTTCAGTACGGATTCAGGGGCGGGTAACCCGCGCGGTGTTGCCTTCGATGGCGGCCAGGCGAACGCGCTCGCCGGCAGGGATGTCGCTGTCGGCGACGCAGGTCCATTCCTCGTTGCCGAGGATGGGCTTCTGGAAGCGCACCCGGCCTTTCTGGAACTGCGACACGCTGGCGGTCAGCAGGCCGACTTCACCGATCACGCTGTCGGCGGTCCAGCGCACGTCCGGCTTCTTGCGCCGGAACAGCTTGAACCACAGCAGGGTGGTAAGGGAGGAGAATGCCACCCACAGCAGCACCTGCATGTCCAGTTGCAGGGCCGGGGCGGCCAGGGCGATCAGCGACACCAGGATGGCGCCGATGCCGAACCAGAGAATGAAGAACGTAGGCAGGACCAGTTCGAGCAGGACCAGGGCGATGCCGAAGACGAGCCAGATCCACCATTGCATTTCCATATGGGCAGGGCCTTGCGGTGAGGGGGCTTGAAGTTTACGGCAGGGGACGCGGGAAGACTATTGGCAGTGGAGGATGGTGGCGTCGGAAACTGCCGGGGCTGCTGCGCAGCCCATCGCGGGACGAGTCGCAGCGGCGAACCGCCGTTCCCACAGAGTGGAGTGCGCTGCTCATATCGACAAGGCTTCGCGCAACTGCGCCACCGATCCGAACAGCCGATCCACCTCCGGCAGTTCCGGTCGCTTCAACACCAGCACCGGCACGCCACGCTCGCGCGCCACTTCAAGCTTTGGCTCGGTCGCGGCGCTGCCACTGTTCTTGCTGACCAGTACATCGATCTGGCGCCGCTCGAATAGTGCTCGTTCATCCTCGAGGTGGAACGGCCCCCGTGCGCCGATCACCTCGCAACGTTCATTGCCCGCGCAGGCTTCCAGGGCACGCAAGGTCCAGAACTGGTGGGCCGGAATGTCTTCGAGATGTTGCAGCGGCTCGCGCCCCAGGGTGAACAAAGGGCGCTTGAAAGGCGCCAATGCGTCGATCAACGCATCCCAGCCCTCGACTTCGCGCCAGTCGTCGCCCGGCTGTGGCTGCCAGGCGGGGCGGCGCAAGGCCCAGCAGGGAATGTCCGCCGCCTTCGCTGCCTGTGCGGCATTGGCGCTGATCTGTGCGGCATAGGGGTGGGTGGCGTCGATCAGCAGCTCGATCCGTTCGCGCCGGAGGTAGTCGGCCAGGCCGTCGGCCCCGCCGTAACCGCCCACCCGCACCTGGCAGGCCAGGTCCTGTGGGATACGGCCGATACCGGCGAGGCTGTAGACATGCTCCGGCCCCAGCAATCGGGCGATGGCAAGCGCCTCGGTGACGCCGCCCAGCAACAAGATACGGCCGCTCATTGCACACCCGCTTTGCCGACGATACCGCCCTGGCGGTCGATGGCGAAGACCTCGACCTGTACCTGTGCAGGCACCACGCTGCGGGCGAATGCCAGGGCGTGGGCGCAGACGGCGTCGCCCAGGGCGATACCGGCGGCATGGGCGAGAGCCAGCGCCTGCTGGCTGGTGTTGGCGCCGATGATCGCCGCCTGCAGGGCGGCGTCTGCGCCGATATCGGCTGCCCAACCTGCGAGTTGCGGCAGGTCGATGCTCGAATGACGGCTGTGCAGGTCCATGTGGCCCGCGGCAAGCTTGCTGATCTTGCCGAAACCGCCGCACAGCGTCAGGCGTGGCACCGGTACCTTGCGCAGGTGCTTGAGCACCGCGCCGACGAAGTCGCCCATTTCGATCAGGGCGATTTCCGGCAGCCCATAGACCCGGCGCATGGTGTCTTCGCTGGCATTGCCGGTGCAGGCGGCGATGTGGGTGTAGCCGTTGGTGTAGGCAACGTCGATGCCCTGGTGGATCGAGGCGATGTAGGCAGAGCAGGAAAACGGCCGGACGATGCCGCTGGTGCCGAGGATCGACAGCCCGCCGAGAATGCCCAGCCGCGGGTTCATGGTCTTGAGCGCAAGCTCCGCGCCGCCCTGCACGTTCACCGTCACCTCGAATCCGCCCGCGTAGGCGCACTCGCCTGCCAGTCGCTGCAGGTGCTCGCTGATCATCCGCCGCGGCACCGGGTTGATGGCAGGTTCCCCGACCGCCAGGACCAGGCCGGGACGTGTCACCGTGCCCACGCCTTGCCCGGCGACGAAGCGCACGCCCGGCTCGTCGATCAGGCGCACCTGGCTGTAGAGCAGGGCACCGTGGGTCACGTCGGGATCGTCGCCTGCGTCTTTCACGGTGCCGGCCTCGGCGCGCTCGCCGTCTCGGCGGCAGAATTCCAGGCGCATCTGCACCTGCTTGCCCTTGGGCAGGGTGATCTGCACGGCGTCGGTGGACTGGCCGGTGAGCAGCAACTGTGCTGCCGCCAGGCTGGTGGCGGTGGCACAGCTGCCGGTGGTCAGGCCGCTGCGAAGTGGCGCGGGCTGTTCGCGGGTTTCTTCACGCATCGAGGGGTTTCACCACCTCGAGCAGCGTGATCGGCAAGGCCTGGCGCCAGGTATCGAAACTGCCCAGGGCCTGGGCCTGGGCCACGTGGATGCGGGTCAGTTCGCCGCCATGCTGCTCACGAAAATGCGCCAGGGCCAGTTCGCTTTGCAGGGTCACGGCATTGGCTACCAGCCGCCCTCCAGGGCGCAGACGCTCCCAGCACAAGGGCAGTACGCCTTCGCCGGTGACGCCGCCGCCGATGAAAATGGCATCGGGGCGTTCGAGATCGGCCAGGGCTTGTGGCGCCTTGCCGCGAATCAACTGCAGGCCAGGAACGCCGAGCTGGTCGCGGTTGTATTCGATGAACGCCTGGCGACCTTCGTCGGCCTCGATGGCCAGCGCGCGGCAGCTGGGGTGGGCGCGCATCCACTCGATACCGATCGAGCCGCAGCCGGCGCCGACATCCCACAGCAGTTCGCCTGGCTGTGGTGCCAGGCGTGCCAAGGTGATGGCGCGCACGTCGCGTTTGGTCAACTGGCCGTCGTGGCGAAAGGCGCTGTCGGGCAGGCCGCTGATGGGCGACAGGCGCGGGCTGTCCGGCGCGGCCTGGCATTCGATGGCGACCAGGTTCAGTGCTGCGACCTGGGCGTGTGGCCAGTCCTCTGCACTGCCGCTCAGACGCTTCTCATCGGGGCCGCCCAAGTGTTCGAACACCTGTATCCGGCTCGGCCCGAAGCCGCGTTCACGCAACAACTGCGCAATGGCCGCAGGGCTGTCGCCGTCATTGCTCAGCACCAGCAGGCGCACACCGCTGTAGAGTTGGGCATTGAGCGCCGCCAGCGGCCGCGCGACCACCGACACCACCTGCACCTCCTGCAACGGCCAGCCCAGACGGGCGGCGGCCAGGGCGCAGGAGGAGGGCATCGACAGCACCTGCATCTGTTCGGCCGGGACCTTGCGCGCGAGGCTTGCGCCAACGCCGTAGAACATCGGGTCGCCGCTGGCCAGCACGCACACGGGCTCGCCGTGCAGGGCCAGCACAGGGGCGAGGGAGAACGGGCTGGGCCAGGCCAGGCGCTCACCGACCACGCAGCGCGGCAACAGGGCCAGTTGGCGCGGGCTGCCGAAGATACGTGCAGCAGACAGCAGCGCGCGCCGGGCCTGCTTGCCCAGGCCGCTGAAGCCGTCTTCGCCGATGCCTACTACTGTCAGCCAGGGGGTCATCTGATCATTTCCGTCGTGTTGGGAGTCGTGTCGCCCTTTTCGCAGGCAAGCCGCAGCGGCGAACCGCCGTTCCCATAGCTATCCGGACCTGCAGGATACCTGTGGGAGCGGGCTTGCCCGCGAAAAGGACGACACGGTCCTGATGCATTGCTCGACCATCGGCTTTTCATGCCGCCGGACAAAGCAGGCATAATACCGCGCCTTCTACACTGAAGCGCGTCTTCACGATTGCCGGAATCCCCCTTGAAGCCACCCCACACACCCGCCGTTTCGCCCCGCCCCTCGGCTTGCCCGGGGTTGCGGCGCATCGTCGCGGCGCGTGATGGCGGCATTTGCCGGATCAAACTGCCCGGCGGCCTGCTGCTGGCCGAGCAGGCAGAGGCGGTGGCCGAGGCTGCCGAGCGCTTCGCCGGCGGGGTGATCGAGGCAACCAACCGCGCCAACTTGCAGATACGCGGTATCGGCGACCACCACCTGGCGCTGGTCGGGCACCTGCTCGATGCCGGCCTCGGCCCGCGCGAGGCGGCCGGTGACGATGTCCGCAACCTGATGCTCAGCCCGTTGGCCGGTGTCGATCCGGCGATGCTGATCGACATTCGGCCCCTGGCCGAGCAGATCCTGCACCTGCTGGAAACCACCCCGCGGCTGCATGAACTGTCGGCCAAGTTCGCCGTGCAGCTCGACGCGGGGGAGTCCCTGGCGATGCTCGCGCACCCCCATGACCTGTGGCTGTCGGCGCTGTTGCTTGACCGGCAGGTGTGGCTGGCCTTTGGGCTGGCGGGCTGCCCGGGCGATGGCGCAACCCTTGGCGCCGTCCCGCTGGAGCAGGGGGTGGCATTGGTGCAGGCGGTGCTGGAGCGCTTCCTCGACCTGGCCACGCCCGAGCAGACACGGATGCGCCAGTTGCTGCAGACCTGCCCCGTGCAGGATTTCGTCGAAGGGCTGGGCCTGCCGATTCGTCGCGACAGCGCTGTGCGTCAATGGCGGCGTGTGCCCGTCACACCGCGCTGGCTCGGTGTGTTGGCCCAGCGTGAAGGCAGTGCGTTCGGCGTGGCGCCGCCGCTGGGGCGCTTGACGCCCGCCATGCTTCGCGGCCTGGCCAGGCTTGCGCGCGAGGCCGGTGATGGCAGCCTGCGGCTCACACCCTGGCAGAGCCTGGTGCTGCCGAACTTCGACTCATCGCTGATCGGGCAGGCCCAGGCCGAGACGAAGGCGCTGGGCATGATCAGCGACGTCCTGCAGCCACTTGCTCGCATCAGCGCTTGCACCGGTTCCAGTGGTTGCGCCAAGGGCCAGTCCGACACCAAGGCCGATGCGCAGGTGATCGCCGGCCTGCTGCACCATGGCGCCCCGGCCAGTGTGCACCTGTCGGCCTGCCCGCGTTCCTGTGCCGTGGCCCATGTCGCCCCGGCCACCCTGCTGGCCCGCGCCCCGGGCCGTTATGACCTTTATTTTCGCGATGCACGCCTGCCGGGTTTCGGCCGACTGCGCGCATCCGACCTTACCCCAGAAGAAGCAGGCGCCATGCTCGACCTGCCGACGGAGCACCTTGATGATTGACTACATCCGCGATGGTCAGGAGATCTATCGCAATTCCTTCCGCATCATTCGCGAGGAGGCCCGCCTGGAGCGGATTCCGGCCGATCTGGAAAAGCTCGCGGTGCGGGTGATCCACGCCTGCGGCATGGTCGAGGCCATCGACGGCCTGCAGTTTTCCGAAGGTGCCGGAACGGCGGGGCGCCAGGCCCTGGCCAAGGGCGCACCGATCCTCTGCGACGCGCACATGGTTGCCGAAGGTATCACCCGCGCGCGTCTGCCGGCCGACAACCCGGTCATCTGCACCCTGCGTGATCCCAGCGTGCCGGGCCTGGCCAAGGACGCCGGCAACACCCGCTCGGCGGTGGCCCTCGAGCTGTGGCGCCCGCATCTGGAGGGCAGCGTGGTGGTGATCGGCAATGCCCCGACCGCGCTCTTCTACTTGCTGGAAATGCTCGATGCGGGGGCACCCAAGCCTGCGTTGATCCTGGGCTTCCCGGTAGGCTTCGTCGGCGCTGCCGAGTCCAAGGCGATGCTGGCCGCCGACAGCCGTGGTGTGCCGTTCGTCATCATGCAGGGGCGCCTGGGTGGTAGCGCCATGGCCGCCGCCGCTGTCAATGCGCTCGCCACGGAGGTGGAATGATGCAGCCTCGTGGACGTCTGCTCGGCCTGGGGGTTGGCCCCGGCGACCCGGAACTGATCACGGTCAAGGCCCTGCGCCTGCTGCGCGAGGCGCCCGTGGTGGCGTATTTCGTGGCCAAGGGCAAGCGCGGCAATGCCTTCGGTATCATCGAGGCGCACCTGCAGGCGCAGCAGATCCTGCTGCCGCTGGTGTATCCGGTCACCACCGAGGTGCTGCCGGCACCGCTGTCGTACGAGCAGGTGATCAGCGACTTCTACGACGAAGCCAGCGTGCAGGTGGCCGAACACCTGGACGCCGGTCGTGATGTGGCGGTGATCTGCGAGGGCGATCCGTTCTTCTACGGCTCCTACATGTACCTGCACGATCGCCTGGCCCAGCGCTATGAGGCCGAGGTGATCCCGGGCGTGTGCTCGATGCTCGGCGGGGCGTCCGTACTCGGTGCGCCGCTGGTCTACCGTAACCAGACCCTGACCGTGCTCTCCGGTGTATTGCCCCACGAAGAACTCAAGCGCCGTCTGGCCGATGCCGACGCCGCAGTGATCATGAAGCTTGGGCGCAACTTCCCCAAGGTGCGCGAGGTGCTTGCCGAGCTGGGCCTGGACGGTCGCGCGTTGTACGTGGAGCGCGCAACCATGGCCAACCAGAAGATCGTCGCGCTGGACGCGGTTGATCCGCAGTCTTCGCCGTATTTCTCGCTGATCGTGGTACCGGGTGAAAAATGGCAGGGATGAACAGCGACAAGGCACCGGCCATCGTCATTCTCGGCCCTGGCAGCCTGGCCACCGCCCAGCGAATCCAGCAGCGTTATCCTCAGGCGCGGATTCACGGCCTGAGTGGCCGGGTCGAGGGTGTCGAGCACTGCTACGAATCCTTCGGCGACACCCTGCGCGGCCTGTACCGCGAGGGGGCGCCGATCATCGCCCTTTGCGCGGCCGGGATCGTCATTCGCACCCTGGCGCCCCTGCTTGACGAGAAGGGCGCCGAGCCGCCGGTGCTGGCGGTGGCGGAGGACGGCAGCGCCGTGGTACCGCTGCTGGGCGGCCTGAGCGGCGTCAATGTCATGGCGCGGGAGATCGGCGAGGTGCTGGGGGTGGCGGCGGCCATCACCACCAGCGGTGAGCTGCGTTTCGGCACCTGCCTGCTCAATCCGCCGGCAGGCTACGCCTTGGCGGATCTTGAGCAGGGCAAGCGCTTCGTCTCTGACCTGCTGGCCGGCGAGAGCGTGCGCATCGAAGGCGCGGCGCCCTGGCTGGCCCAGGCGCAACTGCCCGAAGACGCAGCAGCCCGACGCAGTATTCATGTCGGCTGCCAGGCGCGTCCTGCCAGCCGCGACGAGTTGCTGATCCATGTGCGTTCGGTGCTTGTGGCGGCCCAGGCCGGGCAGGCCGATTTGCCTGGCCGTGTGCGTGACGCCCTGGCGGCGGCGAATATCGCCGATGCATCCCTGGCGTGCTTGCTGGTTGCTGACGATGCGATGGCCGAGCCCGCCATGCACGACGCCGCCCGCAGCCTGGGTGTGCCCCTGCGATTCGTTCCAGCAGGTGGCAGCCTGGTCGAGATGGCCGGGCAGGCGTTGGGAGACGCGCAACTGATCGAACAGGGCGGGGTGGTCATCGCTGTGGCGCCGTCGCCGATCGACCCGTTGCAGGTCGGGCGCGCGCGCGGCCGCCTGGCGGTGATCGGCCTGGGCCCGGGAGCCGCCGAATTCATGGTGCCGGCAGTAAAGGCCGAACTGGCCCGTGCCGACGATGTACTGGGTTACGAAACCTATGTGCGCATGGCTGGCCCTTTCCGCACCGATCAAGTGCTGCACTGCACCGACAACCGCGAGGAGATGCAACGTGCGCGGCACGCCTTCGAGCTCGCAGCGCAAGGGCGCTCGGTGGTTGTGGTGTCTTCCGGCGATCCTGGCGTGTTCGCCATGGCGGCTGCGGTGCTCGAGGCATTGCACGAGTCCAGCGATGCGGCCTGGCATCGCGTCGACCTGCAGATTCTGCCCGGCGTTTCGGCCTCCCTGGCCACTGCAGCCCAGGCCGGTGCACCGTTGGGGCACGACTTCTGTGTGATGTCGCTGTCGGACAACCTCAAGCCCTGGTCGATCATCGAGAAGCGCCTGGACCTGGCGGCACAGGCTGACCTGGTGCTGGCCTTCTACAACCCGATCTCCCGCGCCCGACCTTGGCAGCTGGGGCAGGCCCTGGAGATCGTTCGCCGTCATCGAGATGGGCAGACCCCTGTCGTCCTGGGGCGCGATATCGGCAGGCCGGGGCAGACCCTGAGCGTCGTCACTTTGGCAGAGCTGCTGCCTGAGATGGTCGATATGCGCACGATGGTGCTGGTTGGCTCCAGCACCACGACCGTGTTCAAGCATCTCGATGGCATGCAGTGGGTCTATACCCCGCGTTGGTATCCCCCGCATCGTTGACCTTATTGGAACTCCTTCAGGCCGCCGGACCGAGCTGGCGCTGGCTAAGGTGGTCGCCCCTGGTGTTCAGGGGCAACCCAAAGGAGTTTCTGATGAGCGATGACAAACAAGTTACCACCACCGACGCCGGCCTGCTGGTCGAGGGCAACTTGCTGGCGTGCGGTGCGGGCATGACGGCGCAAAGCCGCCACGACGTGAAGAACGCGTTTCACTTCGCCACGCTCGTTGCGGACAAGACGCTGGATATCGAAGAGAACGGCAAGGCCTGGTACGACAAATTCCTCGACGCGATGCGTGACCTTGGCTTCACCACTCCCCACCGCAGTTTCGAACTGGAGACCTCCTCGGAGGTGAAAGTCACGCTGGGCGCGGTGGCCGTCCGGGTCATCGGTGCAACCGGCAGTGCACTGTTGGGCGGCACCACGCTGGGCGTACTGGCCAAGAAGGGGTTCGACAAGCTTACCAACATCGAAAACGACACCCGCATCATCCACCACAAAAAAAAGAGCAAGGCCAGGGGTGTGGTCGGGATGGCGGCTTGCCTGGAAACCGAGCAAGGCGATGTGGTCATGGTGATGAGCTGCGTGCGGGCGACGGAGCCGAACCTGGATGAAGATGTGCTGGGGGTGCAGTTCCAGATCGAGAAGTCGGAGTACTACGCCGGTCATGCAGTGCTGACGCTGAACAATTTCGTCTACGACAAAGTGCGTGCCACGGTGGAAGAGAAGCTCGGCGTGCGCAGTGTCGAGAACGTTCTGCAATACGACATCTGATCACGGGCGCGGGCCTCCTGGCACCGCGCTTTTCAGTTTCTACAGACCGGAACACCTGCCATGACCTATACAGATCACACGCTGACCCTGATTGGCCAGACCGCGCTGCTCGTGCCACCTGGCATCGAGGTACAGCAGCGCGAGGATGCCCTGGATTCACTGCATTACTGCCAGTTGCTGGCCGACAAGAAAGCTGGCTCATGCTTCGATCATCCCGATGAGTGGGCGGTTGCTTATCGCAAGGCCTTCGCGTCACTGAACTGGATCAAGTTCGTCAGCGCGCACGACAGTATCTCGCTCGCGCCGCAGGCCACCCCCAGACAGGATACGCCCCTCTTGAGCTGGCTGAAGCAGCGCAAGATTGATGTCGATATGGCAGTGGCGACGCTGTCGCAGGTGCTGTCGGGCGCCCCCGAGGGGCTGGAGCATCTGCTGCGTTTCGCCGTGCGTAACGAGGCCGACAAGGGCGAGGTGCACATCGAGTTCGGGCTGCTCGGTGCCGGGCCGATTCTCGACCTGTGCAGCGTGTCGATGCAGTGCGACCACCCGATTACTCGGGAGACACTAGCCACCATTGCACAGCGTGCCCAGCTGCAAGGCGAACTGGCGGTACGGGCACTGTCGCTGAACCTGAGCAACCAGCGCTTTGCTGCGCGGCGTTCGGATCTGCACACCTTGATACTCGACAAGGAACTTGAGAAGCCTCGTCGACTGGCGCTGGGAGTGATTCCACATGAATGAAGCCAATGGTGCTGTGATTGGTGCGGGAGCCGTCTCGTTCCTGCCGGGCTTGTCGCTGGCACAGAAAAACAAGGTGAAGCTAGCCCTGGCATTGGCCGAGCGGGCTACCCAGACGGCTTTCGACGAAGGGCTGGTGCAGGATTGGTACGCCTACTACCGCAACCAGTTGAAATTCATGGGCTGGGACGCGGTTTCTGCCGAGCAGGTCCACTGGCCGGATACGCAGCGCGCCGAGCAGGTCGACAAAGTCCTGGGCCTGATCGCCAAGACTGCGGGTGAGCGCTTTGCCAGCAATGTGGAGGTGTCCCTGCAGCGGCTGTGCAACAGCCCGCAGACGCTCGCCATTCTGGAGAAGCACGCGCGTGAGCGAGGGCACTTCCAGTTACTGTCTTGCGCCCCTGCCGGGCAGAACCGGGTCGATATGGTGATGTATCACGAGATCGATACCCAGGATGCCTGGCGTGCCGGTTTCATCACTCGCGAGCGTGGCATGAAGAACGTACGCGCCGAGCTTGTACGGTTCAACATCCTGGCATTCGAGAACAGCTACCTGCCCAAGGTGCAAGCGCGGGTCGTGGAGGTATCCCTGCAACGGATACACGACTACGACATTTGAAGGGCGTTGGGCGATCAGGGCGTATGGAGAGGGCCGGCGGCCACTTCGCGCTGGTTCGCCCAAAACTGGATCAGTTCGCGCAGTTGCGACAGCTCTACAGGTTTGGCCATGTGCCCGTCCATGCCGGCCAGGCGCGCGCGTTCCTTGTGTTCGCTGAGAATATGCGCGGTCAGCGCTACCACCGGGGTGCGCTGGCGCTGGTTGGCCGCCTCCCAGTCACGCAGGCGTTGGGTGGCGGAGAAACCATCGAGTATCGGCATCTCGCAATCCATCAGGACCAGGTCGTAGCGCGTGGCCTGCATCGCCTCCAGCGCCTCTTCGCCGTTGCTGGCAGTGTCGGGCTCGAGGTTGAGCTTGCCGAGCATGCCGCGGATCACCTTGGTCGAGATGCTGTTGTCTTCGGCGACCAGGATACGGAAGTCGGCAGGCAGGTTCAGCGGCGTCGGCGTGCCACCGAGGGCGGCAATTATCGCCGGCTCGCGGCCGCGCTGGGCCAGCTCTTCGGCCAGGGTGGTCTTGAGCGTGTAGCCGGCTACCGGCTTGGCGAGGATGCGTTTGACCCCGGCATTGCGGGCGATGATCTTGCTGGGCGCGTTGCTGATGCCGGTCAGCATGATCACCAGGATGTCGTGGTTGAGGCTCGGATCTTCCTTGATCTTGGCTGCCAGTTGCATGCCTGTCATGCCGGGCATGTTCTGGTCCAGCAGCACGGCATCGAAGTAGTCGCGCAGGTGTGCCTTGGTGCGCAGCAGCGCCAGTGCCTCCTTGCCGGAAGGCACGGCGCTGACGTTCATGCCCCAGGCGCTGCACTGCTGCACCAGCACCTTGCGACAGGTGTCGTTATCGTCCACTACCAGCACCCGAGCATCGCGCAGCGGGCCGTCGAGGTCGGCGGGCGGCTGTTCCAGGCGCAGTGGATCGAGCGGCAGTGTCAGCCATAGCGTATTGCCCAGGCTGGTGCTGGTCTTGATGCCGAATTCGCCGTGCATCAGTCCGATCAACTGCTTGGCGATCACCAGCCCCAAGTGTCCGCCAAGCTTGTTGCTGGAGAGGAAGTGGTGGCTGTGCAGCTCGGCCTGCAGCAAAGCCTCGCGCTCGGCGCTGGCCATCGGCTCGCCGCTGTCCTGCACGGCGATACGCAGGCGCGGAGCGTCACCGCGCTGGTCGAGGGCCACCACCAGCAGGATTTCGCCTTGGTCGGTGTTCTTCAGGGCATTGTCCAGCAGACTCGACAGCGCCTGACGCAACCGCGTCGGGTCGCCGCTGATCACGCGTGGCACCTGTGGCTGGGTGAAGCTGATCAGCTCGATGTTCTGCTGTTCGGCCTTGGCCCGGAAGATGTTCAGGCAATCTTCGATCAGTGCGTTGAGATCGAACTGCACATCATCCAGCTCGATCTGTCGTGATTCGAGCTTGGAGATGTCGAGAATCTCGTTGATCAGCGTGAGCAACTCGTTGCCGGCACTGTGGATGGTCTGCACATAGTCGCGCTGCTTGACCGACAGCGGTGTGCCCAGCAGCAGCTCGGTCATGCCCAGCACGCCGTTCATCGGCGTGCGGATCTCGTGGCTGATCTTGGCCAGGAATTCGGCCTTGGCGTTGATCTCGGCGTCGCTGGCGGCGAGGGCTCGGCTGGCGCGCACGCGCTCCTCGTTGATCTTGCGCAGGCGCTCGCTGACGGCAAGGTTCAGCAACAGGCCGCTCACCACGGTCAGCCCCATCAGGATGACCAGCAGCCAGGGGGTGGGGGTGCGGGTCAGGCCTAGCAGCGCCGGCAGCAGGACCAGGCCGCCGAGGTTGAACACCAGCATGGCCAAGGTGAACAGGCGGGCGGGGTTGTAGCCCTTGTACCAGTAGTAGGCGCTGGCCAGGAGCATGCTCAGGCTGCCGAGGGCAAGCAGGGTGTAGGTGGTCAGGTTCAGCGGCAGGGTGTCGATGAACAGCAGGAGCAAGCCGCTGATCGCGGCGATCAGCATTTCTGCCTGCAGGATGCGGGTGAGCCGCGCGGAACCGCAGGGCGAGAAAAAGCGCTGGGTGAAGTACAACCCGCAAAGCCCGGCCAGGACCAGCGTGAGGTAGGCGGCAGGCGTTTGCGCGCTGTGCCACAGGTGCCACCACGGGCCGCTGAGGTTGAGCAGGATCAAGGCACTGAGCAGCATCAACGCGTGGTAGAGCGCCAGCACCAGGGTTGTGCTGGAACGGGTGTAGAAGAAGCGAATCAGGTTGTGCAGGATCAGCATCACCAGGCCGCCGAACAGCAGGCCGAACAGCAGCGGCTGGCGCTGGTCGATGGCCGCGCTGGCCGCCGATTCCAGAGAGATCGCCGGGCGCAACTGGTGCTCGGAGACCAGGCGCAGGTAGATGTCCAGCGGTTGCGTGGCGTTGGGCAGTGGCAGAACGTGGTCGCTGCCGCGCAGGGTGGGGCTGGCGTTGCCCAACTGTCGACCATGGTGCAACTGGCGCAGCAGCGTGCTGCCGTCGAGGGCGTAGAGGTCCAGGCGTGACAGGTCGGGGGCGAAGATGCGCAGCAGGCGCTCCTGGTCGGCGGGCTCCAGTCGGTAGTGCAGCCACAGGGCCTGGTCGGGCAGGGCGGCATCCAGCTCATCCAGTTGCAGCGGGCTGAACTGGTTGCGGTAGCGGTCGGAGCGTACGTCGGAGAGCTGCAGGCTTGCCTGTTCATCGAGCAGCACAGACCACCCGCCGCCTTGTTCGGCCGCAGCCGGAAGCAGGCAGAGCAGGGTCAGCATGCTGACGATCAGGGCAGTGGCAATCCGAAGCCGACGCACGACGAGATCCTTTCTTGGCTGATAAGCCGGATAACAACTATGCGCGGCGTGCCGCGCCGAAGGCAAGGCCCCGATGGGGCCCTGTCGACGAGCCGCAGGCCGTGCGCCATGGCGCTACGACCTGCGGGCCGCAATTTACTGCTGGTGTTCACCTTGCTCGCGGGCGATGGCTCGGTAGCCGATGTCGGTACGGTAGAAACTACCGTTCCAGCTGACTTCCTTGGCCAGGCGGTAGGCCTGCTGCTGTGCATCGGCAACGGTGCTGCCCATGGCGGTGGCGCACAGGACGCGTCCGCCATTGGTGGTCACCTGGCCATCCTTGAGTGCAGTACCGGCGTGGAACACCTTGCCTTCGATCTTGGCAGCAGCGTCCAGGCCGTGGATCACGTCACCCTTGGCGTAGTCGCCCGGGTAACCGCCAGCGGCCAGCACTACGCCCAGGCTCGGGCGTGGGTCCCACTGTGCTTCGACCTTGTCCAGAGCCTTGGCGAATGCGGCCTCGACCAACAGCACCAGACTCGACTCCAGGCGCAGCATGACCGGTTGTGTCTCGGGGTCGCCGAAGCGGCAGTTGAACTCGATGACCTTGGGGTTGCCTGCCTTGTCGATCATCAGGCCCGCATAGAGGAAACCGGTGTAGACGTTACCTTCCTCGGCCATGCCGCGCACGGTCGGCCAGATCACCTGGTCCATCACGCGCTGGTGCACGTCGGCCGTGACCACCGGGGCCGGCGAGTAGGCGCCCATGCCGCCGGTGTTGGGGCCGGTGTCTTTGTCGCCGACACGTTTGTGGTCCTGGCTGGTGGCCATTGGCAGCACGTTGTGGCCATCGACCATGACGATGAAGCTGGCTTCCTCGCCGTCGAGGAATTCCTCGATCACCACGCGCGAACCGGCTTCACCGAAGGCGTTGCCGGCGAGCATGTCGCGCACGGCGTCTTCGGCTTCCTGCAGGGTCATGGCGACGATCACGCCCTTGCCTGCGGCCAGGCCGTCGGCCTTGATCACGATCGGTGCGCCTTTCTCGCGCAGGTAGGCCAGCGCCGGCTCGATCTCGGTGAAGTTCTGGTAGTCGGCGGTCGGGATCTTGTGGCGAGCCAGGAAATCCTTGGTAAAGGCCTTGGAGCCTTCGAGCTGCGCTGCGCCCTTGGTCGGACCGAAGCAGTCCAGGCCGCGGCTGCGGAACAGGTCGACCACGCCAATGACCAGTGGCGCTTCAGGGCCGACGATGGTCAGGTCGACGTTCTTCTCGGCGAAATCGGCCAGTTGCTCCAGGGCGCAGACGTCGATGGCGACGTTCTCGCATTTGGCTTCGATGGCAGTGCCGGCGTTGCCCGGGGCCACGAAGACTTTCTCGACGCGTGGATCCTGGGCGACTTTCCAGGCCAGGGCGTGTTCACGGCCGCCGCTGCCGATGATCAAAACTTTCATGTCAAAACCTCGATTCAGATGATCCCGTGGCTGGCGCAGATCGTGTGGGAGCGGGCTTGCCCGCAAATGCGGCGGTGATTGCACCATCGTATTCGCGGGCAAGCCCGCTCCCACAGGGACGCTGCCAGTCTCGAGATCCGCGTGGATTAGTGGCGGAAGTGGCGCATACCGGTGAACACCATCGCGATACCGGCTTCGTCGGCGGCGGCGATGACTTCTGCATCACGCATCGAGCCACCCGGCTGGATCACAGCGCTGATACCCACCTTGGCGGCGTTGTCGATGCCGTCGCGGAACGGGAAGAACGCGTCCGAAGCCATGACCGCACCCTGTACCTGCAGACCAGCATGCTCGGCCTTGATTGCAGCGATGCGAGCGGAGTTGACGCGGCTCATCTGGCCGGCACCGACACCGATGGTCTGGCGGTTCTTGGCGTAGACGATGGCGTTGGACTTGACGAACTTGGCGACTTTCCAGGCGAACACCAGGTCGTGGATCTCTTGCTCGGTCGGCGCGCGTTTGGTGACGACCTTCAGGTCCTCGGCGCTGATCATGCCGATATCGCGGCTCTGCACCAGCAGGCCACCGTTGACGCGCTTGAAGTCCCAGCCAGCAGCACGCTCGGCAGGCCATTCGCCACACTCGAGCAGGCGTACGTTCTGCTTGGCGGCGACCACGTCGCGGGCGGCCTGGGAGATTTTCGGTGCGATGATCACTTCGACGAACTGACGCTCGACGATGGCCTTGGCGGTTTCGCCGTCGAGTTCGCGGTTGAAGGCGATGATGCCGCCGAACGCCGACTCGGTGTCGGTGGCGTAGGCCAGGTCATAGGCCTTGCGAATGCCACCTTCGTTTTCCGGGACCACCGCCACGCCGCACGGGTTGGCGTGCTTGACGATGACGCAGGCCGGCTTGACGAAGCTCTTCACGCACTCCAGCGCGGCGTCGGTGTCGGCCACGTTGTTGAACGACAGTTCCTTGCCTTGCAACTGGACGGCGGTGGAAATGCTGGCCTCGCCTTTCTTTTCTTCGACATAGAACGCCGCGCTCTGGTGCGGGTTCTCGCCGTAGCGCATTTCCTGGGCCTTGACGAACTGGCTGTTGAAGGTGCGCGGGAACTCGCTGCGGCCTTCGGTCGACAGGGTGTCCTTGGACTGGTCGATGCTGCCCATGTAGTTGGCGATCATGCCGTCGTAGGCGGCGGTGTGCTCGAAGGCCTTGAGCATCAGGTCGAAGCGCTGGGCGTAGGTCAGGCCGCCGGCCTTGAGGCCTTCGACGATGCCGGCGTAGTCGCTGGCGTTGACCACGATGGCGACGTCCTTGTGGTTCTTCGCCGCGGAACGCACCATGGTCGGGCCGCCGATATCGATGTTCTCGATGGCGGTCGGCAGGTCGCAACCTGGCTTGCTGATGGTGGCTTCGAACGGATACAGGTTGACCGCGACCAGGTCGATCGGCTTGATGCCGTGCTCGTTCATGATGGCGTCGTCGGTGCCGCGACGGCCGAGGATGCCGCCGTGGATCTTCGGATGCAGGGTCTTGACCCGGCCGTCCATCATTTCGGCGAAGCCGGTGTAGTCGGCCACTTCCACCGCGTTCACGCCGTTATCCTTGAGCAGCTTGTAGGTGCCGCCGGTGGACAGGATCTCGACACCGAGCTGTTGCAGCTCACGGGCGAACTCGAGGATACCGGTCTTGTCGGAGACGCTGATCAGGGCGCGGCGGATCGGCAGGCGGGTAGTCTGGTCGGTCATTTCGGATTCCATAACGCGGTGGAGTCAGCAAAAAAGGCGCCTCTTTCAACGGAGCCGCCTTTTCTGATTGGGATTCTGGCTTACAACAGGTCGTACTGTTTGAGCTTCTTGCGCAGGGTGCCGCGGTTGAGCCCGAGCATCTCGCTGGCCTTGGTCTGGTTGCCCTTGACGTGGTTCATCACGCTCTCGAGCAGCGGTGCCTCGACTTCCGAGAGCACCAGGTTGTACACGTCCGTGACGGTGGCGCCTTCCAGGTGGGCGAAGTAGTTGTGCAGTGCCTTTTCGACGCTGTCGCGCAGGGTCTGGCCCTCTTCGCTCGGCGTGTTCAGGTGCTGCTTCAGGTTGGCGTTGTCGCTCACGGGCGTTGTTCCACTCACTAATGTCTCGGTCATCATCGTCATGCGGCCACCCCTTGTCCGTCCTCTGTCTCAAGGCTCTGTCGACGTTCGGCGAAAAACGCCCGAACGTTGGCGCACTGCGCTTGGGTATCTTCCAAGGCATTGAAGCGGGCGCGAAACTCCCTGCCGCCCGTGCGTGTTGCCAGGTACCAGCCCACGTGCTTGCGGGCGATACGTACGCCCATCACATCCCCATAGAAGGCATGCAGCGCGGCAAGGTGCTCCAGCAGAATGCGTTCCACTTCATCCAGCCCGGGAGCCGGAAGATGCTCGCCTGTCCGCAGGTAATGCTCGATCTCGCGGAAGATCCATGGCCGCCCTTGGGCGGCACGGCCGATCAGCAGGCCGTCGGCCCCTGTGGCATCCAGCACCGCCCGGGCCTTTTCTGGCGACGTGATGTCGCCGTTGGCGAAAACCGGGATCGACACCGCCTGCTTGATTGCGGCGATGGTGTCGTACTCGGCTTCACCGGTGTACAGGTCGGCGCGTGTGCGGCCATGCACCGCCAGCGCCTGGATTCCGGCCTGTTCAGCGATCTTCGCCACGTTCAGGCCGTTCTTGTTCGAGCGATCCCACCCGGTGCGAATCTTCAGGGTGACCGGCACATCGACCGCACCGACCACCGCGTCGAGGATTTCAGCGACCAGCGCTTCATCTCTCAATAAAGCAGAGCCTGCCGCTTTGTTGCAGACTTTTTTTGCCGGACAGCCCATGTTGATATCGATGATCTGGGCACCGGACTCGACGTTGGCTCGCGCTGCCGCGGCCAGCATTTGTGCATCGCCACCGGCGATCTGTACCGAACGCGGTTCGGGATCGCCTTCGTGGATGCGGCGCAGGCGCGATTTGCGGCTGTTCCACAGGTTCATGTCGCTGGTGACCATCTCCGACACCACCATGCCCGCCCCCAGACGTTTGCAAAGCGTGCGGAAAGGCTGGTCCGTCACCCCGGCCATAGGCGCGAGGATCAGGTTGTTCTGCAGTGTATATGGGCCGATGCGTACCGCCGACATAGGTGTTCCCTGTTGTGGGGCCGGATCATTGGAGTTCGAAAAAGGGATGGCATGATACCCGCTCTCGGTGACCGGATAAAGATGGAACTGGATAAAATCTGAACAGTTGTGGGCTTATGACATTTAGGTTGGTGATGTCGCCCGCCGCGCTCCCTCAGGTATGGCGTGCTACTCGGGGGAGCGGAAACTCAAGCTGTAGTTCACCGCCTTGGGGCCTGGATCGAGGATGTCCAGAGCGATGTGGATCGGTGTCTGGCTAGGCATCTCGCCACGCCCGGCCAGCTCGCCCGACAGGTACTCGCTGGGTTTGAACCGACGACTGGCGATCAACTGCCCGTTGAGGTCGGCGAAACGCAACTCCAGCAAGGGGAAGGGTTGGCTGAAGGAGGCGCGGTTGTAGATGATCGCGTCGACGATCAGCGCGCCCTTGAAGTCCGGATGGCTGCGCACCACCAGGTTGCTGCTCTTGATACGAGCGATGTCGACTCGGGTGGGTACCTGGCAGCCGACGATCGGGCACAGTTGCTGGAACAGCGGCCGGTAACGATCGTGCCGCGCCATCTCATCGAAGTGATAGTAGACGTACTGGAAGGCCAGCAGGCCAGCGGCGAGCAGCGCCAGGAAGCCCCAAAGCAGGCGCTTGCCCCAGTTCGGTGCGGGCTTTTGCCAGTCCAGTTGCAGCGGGTCGTCGACCACATCGACCAATGGTTCCTTGCGCGCGCGCGAGGGTTTGCTGGCCAGGACCGGCTCCAGCCGTTCGTCGTCTTCGGCATCATCGTGGTCGTCACGTGCCGACAGGCGCAGATTCGCGACATCGTCGTCCAGGGCCGAGAGGCCTTTTTCCGGACGAGGCTCGTCGAGGGACGAGAGCCGCTCGGTGGCTGGTTCGTCGCGTTCGGCGGGCAAGTGTGCGGGGGTGTCTTCGTCGTCGAGCTCAAGCGTCTGTCCGAGGGTTGGCTCGGTACGCTCCTGGGCTATCGGTTCCAGGTCGAGTGGCTCCTGCTCGACCAGAACCGGTGCAGGTGCCGGTGTGGGTTGCGAGTCGGGCTCGAGGCGGTCATCGGTTGCGGTGCCGAAGGGCTCGTCACCATGTTGCTCCGGGTGCTGATCGTCACGCCGCGCCTGCAAGGACTCGTCGCGCTCGGCGTTTTGGCGCTCGGGGCGAGGGCCTCGTCGCTCCAGGCGCGCAAGCTCCTGGTCCAGATCCATGGCATCCAGCGTGGCAGCCCAGTCGTCCTGGCTCGGCGCGGGTGGCTCGACCGCAGGCGTTGCTGGTACCGGTGGCGCCACCGGTACCGTGGCGACCGGCGGCGCAACCTCCTGGCTCTGTTCGAGCAACTGCCGCGCGGCATTGAACACCTGCAGGCACTGGCCACAGCGCACCACCCCACGGGCCACGCTCAACTGGTGATACGTGACGCGAAAACGCGTCTGGCAATGCGGGCACTGGGTGACGAAACTGTCGGTCATGCGGCGATCCGGGGGTTGTGCAGGGTTGGAGTCTGGCGCTTTACGAACTGTAGCCTAGCGACGACGGCCGCTGATACGCACCCAGCCATCGCGCACGACGATCGGGTCGAGCTCGAAGTCGGCGGCGTAGGCAGCAGCCACTTCCTCGCCCTGCTCGGCGAGAATGCCCGACAGCGCCAGCAGGCCACCAGGGCGTACCAGGCCGGACAACTGCGGGGCCAGTGAGACCAGCGGGCCGGCCAGGATGTTGGCGACCAGCACATCGGCCTGCATCGCCGGCATGTGTTCGGGCAGGTACAGCGCCAGCTTCTCGTCGGCGATGCCGTTGCGCTGGGCGTTATCACGCGAGGCTTCGATGGCCTGCACGTCGATGTCGGTCCCCACCGCTTCGCGGGCGCCCAGCAGCAGGGCGGCAATGGCCAGGATGCCCGAGCCGCAGCCAAAGTCGAGCACCTGGGTGCCTGCGAGCGACTGGCCGTCGAGCCATTCCAGGCACAGAGCGGTGGTCGGATGGGTGCCGGTGCCGAAGGCCAGGCCCGGGTCGAGCAGCAGGTTGACGGCGTCTTTCTCCGGGGCCTCATGCCAGCTCGGCACGATCCACAGGCGTTGGCCGAAACGCATCGGTTGGAAACCGTCCATCCAGCTGCGTTCCCAGTCCTGGTCCTCGATGACCTCGGCCTGGTGCTCGGGGAGCGCTGCACCGGTCAGCAACTGCAGGTGGGCGAATACCGCTTCGGGCTCGGCATCGGCTTCGAACAAGGCCAGTAGATGCGTGTGCGACCACAGTGGGGTGGTGTTGAGGTCCGGTTCGAAAATCGGCTGGTCTTCGGCATCCATGAACGTGACCGAGACGGCACCGACTTCGAGCAGGGCGTCTTCGTAGGTTTCGGCTTGTTCCGGGCTGATGGCCAGACGTACTTGCAGCCAGGGCATGGCGGGCACCTTAAATATGGTTCGGTGTGATCGAGAGGCAGTCTACGACTGCCAAATCGGGCATTTTACGCGAGCGCGTCCCGTACGGACAGGCCGCAGGATGATCCGTCGAACAAATAACTACCGCTGGTCGTGCCGCGGCGCTACCTAGAATTCGGGCCCCCACGCCTACGAGGTATAGCGTCATGAACGATCAGCCCGCTACCCATTCCCCCATTGACGATTCGTCGGCCCACTCCATCATCGAGCGACTCGGGCGCTGGAGTGCGGCCTTCGAACAACGACGCAACACCCAACTGAGCTTTATCGAGGCAATCGAAAGCGACGCGCTTGTGCAACTGCGCACCTACTACGCCGAAGATATCGACCCGAATTTCATCCAGGACCTGCTGGATGCTGCTCTGCAGCGCATGGTCACCCAGCAGCCGGTGCTCTATGACGAAGCAGAACATGCCATCTATCGCATCAGCGACGGGGAGCCGCGTGAAGTGCCGCTGGAGCGGCGCCAGCAGGTCGAGCAACTGGTGGAGGGCATCGGCGGGCGCATGGTTGAAACCTACCGGGATTACCTCACCCGCCACTGGGAGGCGAAGCCCCAGGGCTTGAGTGATGTACTCGAGTATCAGAAGCGAATCAGCCAATGTTGCGAGCAGCACTGCCTTGATCTTGAAGCCGCGCTGGGCGCGCCGCAGGTTGCCGGGATGACCAGCGCCCAGGTGCGGGCGTTGATTCGCGAGCAGGAGCGGGACTGGTATGCGCAGCCTGCGCTGTTGCTCCTCGCCGATGACGATGAGAAGCAAGTGATCGACAGGCTTGTCCGCAAGCATCTGCCGGAGTGGTACCGCAACTTGAATGCCGAGGATGTCGCGACGCTGAGTGCTGCTCAGGGCGCTTGTGACGGAGCACAGTCAACGCTCGAAAACTTGCTTGGTAGTGCGCGCTCGTTGCATGAACATGCGGGCAGCCTGGCGAGCGCCTATCTGCGCGAGCATTTCGACCTGCCACTGTCTGCCGACCTCATCACCGTCAAATGCGAACCGTCAGCCGAGGAAAATGGGAGCGTCAGGACGCAGACGCTTACCGAACTGGTGATGGAAGGCGCCATTGACGTGACACAGGTATTCAAGCCGCTGCAGGTGAGCATGCCGTTAATGCATTGCAAGCCACCTTCCGCTGAGCAACTGCAGGTCTTGTTGAGCGAACTCGATGCACCGCACAGCTACCTGACGACCCTCAAGCAACGCCATCAGGACGCTGAGGTCGGGTTGGCGCAGCTAGATCTCTATGACATGCAATTGCGCTATAGCCTGCGGATTGCCAGCAAGAAAGGGCACCTGTCGAATGCGCGTCATGATCAGGTCATGGCATTGCTCGCCCAGGAGCCGCCAGGCGAAGGGATATGTCCTCTGCAATTGTGGGCGGGCGCAGACTGCAGTGACTTGTTGTTGTTCGCTGTAGCAGATGACGCCTTTGTGCTGTATGCCCCTGGTAAACCAGATGGCCAGGAGTGGATAGAGCTGGTTTCGCAGCGCGCGCTCAACAGTGAAATAGGGGGGTGGTTGGCGGAGGAAACGGGTCGTCATTATCTGTTGAGCCAGGTTCCCTTCGATCAACGAGCCACGGTAAGCGCAACCATCCTGAGCATCGTGGAAAAACCTTCCGAGTGGTCCCTGAGCCTGGATCGCAGGCGAGCCCTGACGGGTTATGAGGCATGCCTGGCCGAGCGGGTGCGCTTGAGCAATAAAAAGCTCGAGGATGAGATCGAGGCCTCAATTGCACCGTATTACGCACTTAACCTGAGCATTGGCCATAAGCGCTTGATCAACCTGGAAAAGCAGGTGGCCTTGCAAGCTGAGCACGTGTTTGCCGCGTCGATGCAGGATTATGAAGGTTTTCACGCGTTCGCCCGGCGTAGCGTCGAGACTGCCATCAAGCCTTACCTGGCCGACAAGGGCATCACCGAACAGGTCGACCCGGAGTCTATTCTGTTCGATCTGCCGTCCACAGACCCGGATACGCCGCTGACGATGAACCTGGTCGATCTGGTCTGCTATGGATATGACGACAATGCTGGCCTGGACAACCCCCAAAAGGGCGTGCGCTCCCTGGTTGGCCAGGACCTGAGCGCCTTGCGCAGCCACGATTTCACGCGCTATGCACGTCGCGCTTACATTGGCGAGAGGTACATCACACACATACGCGAACACTATCTGGACGAGTCCTCGGCGGACTATGCGGCGCGCCGGCGGATGTTCGGTCGTGCGCTGATCTCGGCGATGGACCGCGATTTGCGCCTGGCCAGTATCAAGGCTGAACTCGATCAAGCGACCTATATGAAACTGATTGCACTGGTGACGGCGCTGGGGCGGACGTTGAGCCAGCCCGACATCGTCAGTGAGTCGGAAACGGTGGTCGAAAGCTCGGGGGTGTTTCGCTTGTCGATCGACGGTTGTTTCGTACTGGGCGCCTATGTTCTGCGGGAGGTGACAGGCAAAGTGGCGACTGACTGGTTATATACCCCGCAAGCCCCGGATGGTGTTCTGCTGCGCCCCTATCAGTCCCTGAACGCCACAGGTACGGGTGTGCTGTACGATTATCTGCTCAACCGCGTTACGTTGGCTTCCAGATCCAAGGTCAGCACGCGCCTGAAGAGGTTGGCCAGTGGCGACAGTCATCGTGATTCCCTGCGTGGGCTCAACCAGGTGGTGACGGTGGCCGGGGAGTACAACGCGTTCATCGAGCATGCGCTCGCGGATGTCGAAGATGCGACCCTTGGCAAAGCCGAGGTCATTCGCGCCCAGGTGTTCAAAGGCGTTCTGTTCAGCGCACTGCCATTGCTGGTGTATCCACCGTTCGCCATAGCGTTTGGTGCCTTCATGACCGCCTCCGCTTTGAAAAAGGCCATCGTCGCCCATACCCGATGGGAAACCGCGGTGGCCCTGCAGAACTGGCTGGAAGCGTCGTGGGGTTTGTTGGGGGCGGTGTTGAGTGTGCCAGGAGTGAGCCTGGGAATGCTCAAGTCAGCGCTTGCGCCCTTGCGCCAGGCAGTTGTCCGCCGCCCTCAGGTAACGGGTGCGACACGAACCCCGTCCCTGCAGTTCGACAAGTCCTGGGCAGTCAAGAGCAAGCCTGGCGATCTGCACAAGGTGACGGAGGACGGCATCTGGAAGGGCACCTACCGTAGCGGCGCCAAGGACGCTACCAACGCAGAGCATTTCATCCGCTCGGGCGGTCGTTACTACAAGGTCACACACGATGTCGAGCAGGCTACGTTACGGGTGTTCAAGGCCAATCGCCCGCAGAGCTACCATCGCCCTGCAGTACGATTGCATGAAGATGGCCGATGGATTGCCAACAGCACAGGCCTTCGCGGCGGCAATCATGTGCAGGATGCTGGAACCCTGACGCAGGCAAGGCAGATTACCAATGGCGAGGGTGCGCCATCGGAGATCCGTGGCGCTCTGCAGGGAGAAGCCGTTGTGGCGCGATACGTGGGGGCGGCTGATGACTACCTGTATACCGTCAATGCACAGTCCTGTGTGGCGGTATCCTTGTACAACCCAGCAACACGTGCAGGTGCGGTACTGCATATCGACCACAATGTCCGTAGCCTGATCGAGCCTGCACTGCGGCAAGTGCTGACGCAAATCGGCGCTGCGCAGGATGGCGCGGGCGTCAGGGCAGTCATGGCCGGTGGCGACTGGCTGGGCGGTACGGATATCGGCGGCGTCGTGCGGGCGTTGCTCAGGCGCCAGGGAATCCAGGCAAGTTGGCAGCACTGGTCGTTCTCGTCGTGTTTTGGCGGAAGCTATGGCATGACGCTGAACCTGGGGAGCGGCGTTACGCGTGTTTACCGAACGCCTATGAGCGTGGTCGAGCAAGTGCTGACGCCGATCATGAAGCAGGCTAATTTCCGGTTGAAGGGGGTGCCCGCTCGCGCCCACAGATTCCAAAGCCGTTTCCGGACCCGCCCGCTGTATGAGCGGCCAAGCGGAGTTGTGGAAGATGCTGCCGGATTGGCGCCGGCCCCGGACGAACTAGCCTTGCAGGCGATCTCAGTGGTGAGCCTCTGACAAGCGGATATCGCGCTCATGCGAGCCTAGGTGACCTGCTCTGTCCTGGGTAGATAGCAAAAAAACCGATGCCAGATTCTGGCATCGGTTTTTTTTGTGGCATCCCCGGCTTTTCTGAAAGGCCAATGGCTGGCATCGCAGCGATTGCCGGGCGTGCTACCTCAACAAGCGATCACTCCTGGTTGGCCAGTTTGTGCTCGAGGTAGTGGATGTTGACGCCGCCTTTGCAGAAACCTTCATCACGCACCAGGTCGCGGTGCAGCGGGATGTTGGTCTTGATACCGTCGACAACGATCTCGTCCAGGGCATTGCGCATGCGCGCCATGGCTTCGTCGCGGTCCTTGCCGTAGGTGATCAGCTTGCCGATCAGCGAGTCGTAGTTCGGCGGAACCGAATAGCCGCTGTACAGGTGCGAATCGACCCGCACGCCATTGCCACCCGGGGCATGGAAGTGCTTGACGGTGCCTGGGCTCGGAATGAACTTCTTCGGGTCTTCGGCGTTGATCCGGCACTCCAGCGAGTGACCGCGGATCACCACGTCTTCCTGGCGGAACGACAGCTTGTTGCCAGCGGCGATGCTGAGCATCTCCTTGACGATGTCGATGCCGGTGACCATCTCCGAAACCGGGTGCTCGACCTGGACGCGGGTGTTCATCTCGATGAAGTAGAAGCGACCATTCTCGTACAGGAACTCGAAAGTACCTGCACCGCGGTAGCCGATCTCGATGCACGCATCGACGCAACGCTTGAAGACTTCCTGGCGGGCCTTCTCGTCGATACCGGGGGCCGGGGCTTCTTCCAGTACCTTCTGGTGACGGCGCTGCAGCGAGCAGTCGCGGTCGCCCAGGTGCACGGCGTTGCCCTGGCCATCGGACAGTACCTGAACTTCCACGTGACGTGGGTTGGTCAGGAACTTTTCCAGGTAGACCATCGGGTTGCCGAACGCCGCACCGGCTTCGGTACGGGTCAGCTTGGCCGAGGCGATCAGGTCTTCTTCCTTGTGCACCACGCGCATGCCGCGACCACCACCGCCACCGGCGGCCTTGATGATCACCGGATAGCCGACTTCACGGGCGATGGCCAGTGCCGTTTCTTCGTCTTCCGGCAGTGGGCCGTCGGAGCCCGGCACGGTCGGGACGCCCGACTTGATCATCGCATCCTTGGCCGAAACCTTGTCGCCCATCAGGCGGATGGTGTCGGCTTTGGGGCCGATGAAGGCGAAACCGGATTTCTCCACCTGCTCGGCGAAGTCGGCGTTCTCGGCGAGGAAGCCGTAGCCCGGGTGGATGGCGGTGGCGCCAGTCACTTCGGCGGCAGCGATGATCGCCGGGATGTGCAGGTAGGATTCTTTCGACGATGCAGGGCCGATGCAGACCGATTCGTCTGCCAGGCCCAGGTGCATCAGTTCGCGGTCAGCGGTGGAGTGGACCGCGACGGTCTTGATGCCCAGCTCTTTGCAGGCACGCAGGATCCGCAGGGCAATTTCCCCGCGGTTGGCGATCAGGACTTTTTCGAGCTTCCCAGACATCGTTGGCTCTCCGCGATTCAAACGATGGTGAACAGCGGCTGGTCGAACTCAACCGGCTGACCGTCTTCCACCAGGATGGCGTCGATGACACCGCCGATATCGGCTTCGATGTGGTTCATCATCTTCATGGCTTCGACGATGCACAGGGTGTCGCCTTTCTTCACCGACTGACCGACTTCAGCGAAGTTCGGCGAGGTTGGCGAAGGCTTGCGGTAGAAGGTACCGACCATCGGCGAGCGGATCACGGTGCCTTTGAGGGCCGGTGCTGCAGCGGCTTCGGCAGCCGGGGCGGCGGCCACGGGGGCTGCGGCGGCAGGGGCTGGAGCGGCAAATTGCGCTGGGGGTGCGAAGTACTGGGCGCCGGCAGGTTGTTTGCTGTTACGGCTGATGCGAACGGACTCTTCGCCTTCCTTGATCTCCAGTTCGTCGATGCCGGACTCTTCCAGCAGTTCGATCAGCTTTTTGACTTTACGGATATCCATTAATCAGCAACTCCCAAGGTTCGGTCGGGGACTTAATTATCAAAACGTGTCGAAAACGTTTCTTCGTAGTGTTTCGAAGCCCAGGCATGTAGGCCTGGGCTTTGCGTCATCAGGGCTGTGCGTTGGCAGCCAGGTGTTCCAGAGCAGACTCCAGGGCTAGCCGGTAACCGCTGGCGCCCAGGCCGCAGATCACGCCCACTGCCACATCGGAGAAGTAGGAGTGATGACGGAACGGTTCACGCTTGTGCACGTTGGAGAGGTGCACTTCGATGAATGGGATGCTCACAGCGAGCAATGCGTCACGTAATGCGACGCTGGTGTGGGTGAAAGCGGCCGGGTTGATCAGGATGAAGTCCACGCCTTCGTTGCGCGCGGCATGGATACGGTCGATCAGTTCGTACTCGGCATTGCTCTGCAGGTACTGCAGGTGGTGGCCGGCGGCGCGTGCGCGCTGCTCGAGGTCCTGGTTGATCTGGGCGAGGGTGACGGCGCCGTAGACTCCCGGCTCGCGGGTACCGAGCAGGTTGAGGTTGGGGCCGTGCAGCACCAGTAGGGTGGCCATCTGCGGTTTCCTTGGTTTTGTAGGGCAATTCGACATAGCGCGGCGACTATGCCGCAAGAGACTAGCGAGTGTCCAGTTCCCTGCAATAGCCAGCACGATGACCGAGATTCGCGCAAAGTATGTGACCAGATGATCAGCTCTGGTCACTTCGTTGGAGAAAGTTACCGGTGCGCGGGAAGTTATAGACCGAGTTTGCTGCGCGTGCCGGTGAGAATTTTCGCAAATTCGTCGGCGTTCACCTCGCCTACCACCCGATCAGTGGTCATTTCGCTGCCGTTTACGGCAAAAAACAACAAGGCGGGTGGGCCGAACAGCGTGTAGCGGTCGAGCAGAGCGCGCTGTTCGGCGTTGCTCTCGGTCAGGTCGAACCGCAGCAGCTTGAAGCCGTTCAGTTGGGCCTGCACCTGTGGCGCGTTGAGTACTTCGTGTTCGATCACCTTGCAACTGATGCACCAGTCGGCGTACCAGTCCAGCAGCACCGGCTGGCCTGCAGCCTTGGCCTGGGCCAATGCGGCGTCCAGGGCGGCAGGGGTGGTGAGGGTTTGCCACGCATCTGCCTGGGGGGCGGCGGGGGGCGAGGTGCTGACGCCGGGGCCGGGCAATGGACGCAAAGGATCGCCCTGACCCGCGAGTGCGCCGTACCAGCACGCCAGTGCATAGACCAGGCAGAGCAGCCCCAGCAACTGGGCCAGGCGTTGACGTGGGGTCTTGACCACGAACTCCAGCGCGCCGAGGAACAGCGCCACGCCTGCCGACAACAGGCCGATCAGCAGCAAGGTCACCGGCCCCGGCAACACGCGGCTGAGCAAACCAAGCGCCACGCCCAGCAGCAGGACCCCGATCACGTTCTTCACCGTGTTCATCCACGCCCCGCTCTTGGGCAGCCAGGCGGCACCGCCGGTCGCCACCAGCAGCAGTGGCGCGCCCATGCCCAATCCGAGCGCGAACAGCTTCAGTGCCCCGCCCAGGGCATCGCCGCTGGCGCTGATATAGAGCAGGGCACCGGCCAGTGGTGCCGACACGCAGGGCGAGACCAGCAGGCTGGAAAGCACGCCCAGCACTGCAGCACCCAGCAGCGAACCGCCGCGGGTATTGCTCGCGACGCGGTCCAGGCGTTGGCTCAGGGCGTGCGGCAGCTTGAGTTCGAACAGCCCGAACATCGCCAGGGCGAACACCACGAAGAACAGGGCGAAGGGCACCAGTACCCAGGCCGACTGCAGACGTGCCTGCAGGTTGAGGCTGGCACCGAACAGGCCCATCAGCGCACCGAGCGCGGCAAAGCTGGCAGCCATCGGCAGCACGTAGGCCAGTGACAGGCTGAAGCCGCGCCAGCCACCCACCTGGCCGCGCAGCACCACACCCGAGAGAATCGGCAGCATCGGCAGCACGCAGGGGGTGAAGGTCAGGCCCAGACCGGCGAGGAAGAACAGCAGCAAGGTCTGCCAGCTCCAGCGCTCGGCCGTGGTGGTGGACAAGGTACTGCCTTCGCCGGGAATCGATAGCCGTGCGGTTTCCGGCGGATAGCATAATCCCTTGTCGGCGCAGCCCTGGTAGCCGACCAGCAAGGTGAAGGCGCGCGAGTCGGTGCGCGGTATCTCGATGTCGACGATGCCATGGTAGACCTCGACATCGCCGAAGAACTCGTCGTGCTTGGCTTCGCCTTGGGGAATCCGTGCGCTGCCGAGGGCGATGTCGGCCGGCTCGCTGCGAAACTGGAAGCGATGGCGATAGAGGTAGTAGCCCTCGGTGGCGACGAAACGCAGCTTGATCGACTGTGCATCGGCGCTGATCAGGTCGAGCTTGAAGGCTTCGTGGACCGGCAGAAAGTCTGCGCTGTTGGACAGCGAGGCGGCGCCGAGGGTGGCGCTGGGTCGGTTGTCGAGCAGGCCCGAGGCGAAGGTGGGGCTGGCCAGCAGCAGGAACAGCAGGAGGAACAGGCGGCGCATGGCGGACTCGCGAGGCGGAACGTGCCCGGCATGATAACGGAGTTGGCTGGAGGCGGGGATGACAGGTGGTCGCAGGTTCGGCTGCTTGCAGGCCTGGCCCCTTCGCGGGCAAGTCGCAGCGGCGAACCGCCGCTCCCACAGGAACCGCGCCAGCAGGAGGTTTCCTCGCCGCTACCCAGTGGGAGCGGGCTTGCCCGCGAAGGGGCCAGGCCTGCCGATCACACCCTGAAAGCCCCCACCGCGGTATTCAGCTCACCCCCCAGTTGCAGCAACTGCTCACCCTGCTCACGCCCTTCGCCGATGCGTTGCAGGTTGTCTTCCCCGAGCGCATGAATCCGCTCGCTGTGGTCGCGGATCTCGCTCACTGCACCGCTCTGCTGTGCGGTGACGTCGGCAATCCTCACCGCTGTATCGGAGATGGTGCGAATCGCGCTGACGATCTCATCCAGCGCACCATCCGCCGCCTGGGCCTGGCTGGCGGTCGCTTCGGCGTGTTCGAGCTGGGTGCGCATGCCATTCACCGATTCGCGCGCTGCCTGCTGCAGGCGGTCTATCAGCGTCTGGATCTCGCCGGTGGCGCCGGTGGTGCGCTGGGCCAGCGAACGCACTTCGTCGGCCACCACGGCAAAGCCGCGGCCCATTTCCCCGGCACGGGCCGCTTCGATCGCTGCGTTGAGGGCCAGCAGGTTGGTCTGCTCGGCGATCGAGCGGATCACCGTCAGCACGCCACCGATGGTCGCCGACTCCTCGGCCAGCTGTTCGATCAACTGCGCATTGCCCTGCACCTCATCGACCAGTGCTCGCAGGCCGGAGAGGCTGTGGCCGATCACCGCCTGGCCGTGCTCCACGGCGCGCCCGGCGTCGCGGCTGGCATCGGCGGCCGAACTGGCATCGCCGGCCACCTGCTGGATGGTCGCTTCGAGCTCGCCCAGGGCATCGCGGATCTGTGCGGTATCGCCTGCCTGGCGTTCGGCACCGTCATGCAGCGCGCTGCTCATGCCGGCCAGGGCATGGCTGCTGCCCGCGACCTGCTCGGCGTTGTGGCGGATGGTGCCGACGAGAGTCACCAGGTACTGGCGCAAGCGGTTGAGCGACTCCTGGATGTCGTGCAGTTCGAGGTTGGTCTTGCCAAGGGCGACCGGCTGGGCAAAATCGCCCTCGGCCCAGCGCGACAGGGCCGGCGCAAGGCTGGTGAGGGTGCGTGTCAGGCGGCGCTGCAAGGTGTCGATGAGCAGGGCGATCAGCAGGATCAGGCCGATCATCAGGCCCTGGATGACCCGGACCTCGCCAGCGATCTTCGCGTGCTGACCACGCACCTCTGGTTCCAGTCCGGCGATGGCCTTTCGCACAGCTTCGAGGCGCTCGCTGGTGCTGGCGGCCAGTGCGGCACGACGCTCGATCTGTTCACGGGTGCGCTGCAGTTCGGCCGGATATCGACCGAGCAAGCTCTGCAGTTCACGCTTGAGGCTCACGGCGACGTCCTCCTTCTGCTCGCTGCCCTGGCTTTGCAGGCCCATCATCGCGGCGAAGTCGTCGGCGTTGGATTCGGCCGCGCGGGTCACCCCCAGCAACGGCAGGCTGTCGATGATTTGCGCCTGGGCGCGGATCTGTTGCAGTTCACGCTCCACTTCGTCGGCCAGTTCCGCGCGACCGCTGCTGACCAGCTTGTCGCGGGCCAGTGCCAGGCGGCCCAGGTGCAGCGAGGCGTCCATCAGCGGGGCCAGGTAGCGACCCGCCTCGGCGCTGCCGCTGTCGCGGGCATAACCGGCCAGTTGCTCAAGGTTGGCGCCCAGCTCGCGCTCGGCTTGCAGCAGCAGTGCCTGCGGATCACCGGCCAGCTTGCCGGCAGCCAGCAATTCGTCGGCGGTGAAACCCTGCAGGTTGTCCAGACTCGGGCGCAGCTTGGCGGCCAATGCGTCTGGCCATTCTCCAAGGGCGCTGTGCAGCTGCTTGTTGGCCTCCATGGCCGAGGCATGGCGCAGGGCGTCGCCGCTGGCCAGGTAGGCCTGAATATTGCCGGCGGCCTCGTTCTGGAACTGCTGGGACAGCCCCAGGTAGCGCTCCATCATCTGGTAGGGACGCTCGAGTGCACGTTGCGACCACCACAGGGTTGCGCCCAGGGCGAAGCACACGGTCACCAGCAAGAGGGTGTTGAAATTGGTCAGCCACTTCAGGCGCATAGCCGCGAACTTCCTGCGGGAATGGAGAGGTAGGTGCCTGAAGTTATTGCGATTTTGTGACCGGGTGATGACGACGACGGGGTGGCGCCATAAAAAAGTGGCAGAGTGCCAGTCTAGGGCTCGACCCTCACCACGCAATTGCGCCCCGCGTGCTTGGCCCGGTACAGCGCCTCATCCGCCGCGCTGGCCATGGTCAGCGCGTCCAGCGTGTCATCGAGTTGCACCACCCCGGCGCTGAAGGTGCACTGCAGGTCGTTCGGCTGGGCGGGATAGTGGATTTCGGCGAAGCGCTGGCGGATCTCGTCGAGCACCTTGTGCGCAGCTTCCAGCCCGGTGTTGGGCATGACGATGGCGAATTCCTCGCCGCCATAGCGGCCGATGAAATCGGTCTTGCGCAGGCGCTGCTTGAGGAACAGCGCCAGGCTCTTGATCACCCGGTCGCCCATGGGATGGCCATGCCGGTCGTTGATCTTCTTGAAATGGTCGATGTCGAGCATGGCGAAGCTCAATGGTTGTTCCTCGCGGCGGGCGCGGAAACTGCAGTCTTCGAGCAGTTGCAGGATGTGGGTATGGTTGTACAGCCCCGTCAGGCTGTCGCGCACCATGCGTGCCTTGAGATGACGGGCGCGGGCGGCGCGGTTGCGCACGGTGGTCACCAGATGGCGGGCGCGGATCGGCTTGGTGAGGAAGTCGTCGCCACCTTCGCTCATGGCGTCGAGCTGCTTGTCCAGGTCGTCCTCGGCCGACAGGTAGATGATCGGTACGCTGACATAACGGTCGTTGTGGCGGATCACCTTGGCCAGTTCGGTACCGGTGCAGTCGGGCATGTACATGTCGAGGATGATCAGGTCGGGCTGGAAGTCAGCGAGCTCGGCCATGGTGCGGATCGGCTCGGTGAGCGTGCGGGTGATGATGCCGGCGCCGTTGAGCAGGCGCTCGGTGTGCATGGCCTGGGCGCGCGAGTCATCGATGATCAGCACCCGAAACGGGTCGTATTGGGCGGCGCTGGTCAGCAGTTCGACCTTCTCCAGCAGGCTGGACGCTTCCAGGGTGCCGGTGAGGAACTCCTGGCCGCCGGCGCGCACGGCGGCCAGGCGGGGCGGGGTGTCGGTCTCGTGGAGGCTGAAGAACAGCAGCGGAATGTGCAGCTCCAGCCTTTGCTGGGCTTCGGCGGCCAGTTTGAGGCCCTGGCCGGGGCCACTGAAATCGACATCCATGACGATGGCCGAAGGCAGGCGTTCGCTCATCGAGGCACGAAAGGCATCGGCGTTGCCCAATGCCTGCACACCCAATCCGAAAAACTCCAGCTGTTGCGCCAGGCGTTCGGCGCGGTCATGGTCCTGCAGCAGGATGTACACCGGCTTGCGCAAGGGCGGCAGGGGCACATGATCGAGCTGGTCGCCCTTGCGCAGGCCGGTGCGCGACAAGCGTTGCATCAGGCGATTGAGCTCGCCGATCAGTTCTGAATTGAGCCGCGTGCTGTTCGCTTCGATGGCCCTCAGCGTCTGCTCGATGGCAGTCGACAGGCTGCCGTGTTCGGGCTGTTCGAAACGATCGGCGTAGCGTTGCAGGCGCAGATTGGCGTCGCTCAGCTCGCCCAGCCCTGCGCTCGACCACTCGCCACGCTGCAGGCGCTGCCAGATCTCGAGGATCTGTCGGGCCTGATGGATGACCCGCTGGGCGAAATGCTGCTTCAAGCGCTCGTGGCTGGGCTCGGCTGGCTGGGTCATGTCCTGACTGCTTGTTGGAGGTTAGTGTGCAGGTTCAATGATGGCTCTATGCTAGCAGGTCTTTTCCTGCTCGCGAGTGCTGTGAATCAACAAAGCGTTCAGGCCCGATTATTCAGTTTCCGACCCATTGGTCGCTTATGCGTATGGCGGCGTCTGCTTTATAGTGCTGGGACGCGGGCTTGCCGTGGCACCCTGGCCGAGGCCTGTGGTCCAAGCCCCTGAACCGTCATGATTGATTAAGGACAACGCCATGCTGGACTGGAAAAACCGTGAGGCCAAGGCCGAGCGCCCTGAGCGCGCCGATGGCCGTGGCGCCGCCACCCGTAGCTACCTCGGCGGCCTCTGGAGCCGCGCCCTGGGCATTCTGATCGGCCTGTACCTGCTGGTGTGCATCGGCCTTGGCTGGTACTGGAGCGAAGAGCCCGATCTGTTCCCTGTGCAACAGAACGCCCAGGCTGCGGCCGAGCGTAACGGCCAGCAGATGGTGGTTGGCTATACCACGATCGAAACCCTCAAGAACGTTGCCGGCACCCTGCTCGACAAGCCGGGCGGTTATATCTCCAACGACCGCTTCCCGCCGGGGTTGTGGATGGACAACATGCCAAGCTGGGAATATGGCGTGTTGGTCCAGGTGCGCGACCTGTCGCGTGCGCTGCGCAAGGACTTCGCTCGCTCGCAGTCGCAATCGACCGAAGACGCCGACCTGGCCAAGGCCGAGCCGCGCTTCAACTTCGACAACAAGAGCTGGATCCTGCCGTCCAGCGAGTCGGAGTTCGAGGAAGGTATCAAGTCGCTCAACCGTTATCAGGTGCGCCTGGCCGCTGGCGACCAGGGCGCGATCTTCTACACCCGCGCCGACAACCTGAACAACTGGCTGGGCGACGTTGCCACGCGTCTGGGGTCGTTGTCCCAGCGTCTGTCGGCGAGCGTGGGACGGGTCAAGCTCAACAGCAACCTGAAGACCGAAACCGTCCAGGCCGGCCAGGCACCGCAGGTCGACGAGGAAATCGTCGAGACGCCATGGCTGCAGATCGACAACGTCTTCTACGAAGCCCGCGGCCAGGCCTGGGCGCTGTCGCATCTGCTGCGCGCCATCGAGGTCGACTTCGCCGACGTACTGGCCAAGAAGAACGCCACCGTCAGCGTGCGTCAGATCATTCGTGAGCTGGAAGCTTCGCAGGAGCCGCTGTGGAGCCCGATGGTACTCAACGGCAGTGGCTTCGGCATGTGGGCCAACCACTCGCTGGTAATGGCCAACTACATCTCCCGGGCCAACGCCGCAGTCATCGACCTGCGTCAGTTGCTCTCGCAAGGATGACCATCAATCCCGCCGAGGTCGCGCACCGCGCGGCCTCCGATGCCGAGCTGGTGGCCTGGGTGGACGAGCACGACCAGTACCTGGGCGCACTGGCGCGGGCCGAGTTGCGCGAGCGTGGGCTGATCGGGCGCTGCACTTTCATTCTGCTGTTCAATAGCCAGGGCGAGCTGTGCGTTCACCGACGCACCTTGAGCAAGGCGTTGTATCCCGGGTACTGGGATGTGGCGGCCGGTGGCATGGTCGGGGCGCACGAGGAGTACGCCGAGTCTGCGGCCCGCGAGCTGGAAGAGGAACTGGGCATCGCCGGCGTGACGTTGCGCTTTCACGAGAAGTTCTACTTCGACCAGCCAGGCAACCGGCTGTGGTGCGCGGTGTTCTCGGCGGTGTCCGATGCGCCGCTGCGGTTGCAGCCTGAAGAGGTCATCGAGGCGCGCTTCGTCACTGTGGAGCAGGCAGAGGCCGAGAGCCGGGAGAAGGACTTCTGTCCCGACTCGCTGGCCGCGTTGCAGCGCTACAAGGCGAGCCTGTAGCAGCCAGCGTTCCCCCACGTCGCAAAACATTCGCAAAATGCCGCAATCCAGTACTTAGCAAGCCAAGGATTTATCGTTACACTGCGCGCCCTTTTCGGGCTGTCGCAACACCTGCGACAGTAGCGCCGCCCCTGCCAGAGTGGGGCTTCGCGGTCGGTCCAGCCCCCCTGTGGTCCGACCAGTTTTTGTCCTCAGCAAGAGGAACAAAAGTGGCCAAGAAAGCTTCTTCCTTCTCCGCCCTCGGCGGTCTCGTGTTTTCCACCGACGCTGGTCGGCACTGCCCCGACTGCAGCAAGCCGGTGGACGCGTGTGTCTGCAAGCAGCAACTCATCCCCGAAGGCGATGGCATCGCCCGGGTACGTCGTGAAAGCAAAGGGCGTGGCGGCAAGACCGTCACTACCATTACCGGCGTCCCGCTGCCGCTCGAGCAGCTCAAGGATCTCGCCAGCACGCTCAAGCGTCGATGCGGTACCGGTGGCGCCCTCAAAGACGGCGTCATCGAGATCCAGGGTGATCACGTCGAGCTGTTGCTCGCCGAACTGATCAAGCAGGGCTTCAAGGCGAAGAAGTCCGGCGGCTGAGCCAGCCCGCAGGATTTTTTGCCCAGTGCTTTCTAAACTCGTTTCCGTTGCCGGGGTCTACCCCCGAAGACGGACGAATCGTCATTTTCAGCTTCTACACTGCGCCCGCACCCATCGCGGGGCAGTGTCTTGACTTATCTATAGGGGACTTGAATGTCCGTACGACGCACACGCAAGGACGATGGCAGCCAATGGACCGTGGCCGACAGCCGCAGTGTTTATGGTATCCGCCATTGGGGCGCTGGTTATTTCGCCATCAATGAAGCCGGGCGTGTCGAAGTACGCCCCAACGGCCCCGACAGCGCGCCGATCGATCTCTTCGAGCAGGTCGACGAGCTGCGCCAGAGCGGCCTGTCGCTGCCACTGCTGGTCCGCTTCCCGGACATCCTGCAGGACCGCGTACGCCAACTGACCGGTGCCTTCGACGCCAACATCGCGCGCCTGGAGTACCAGAGCCAGTACACGGCCCTTTATCCGATCAAGGTCAACCAGCAGGAAGCGGTGGTCGAGAACATCATCGCCACGCAAAACGTCTCCATTGGCCTCGAAGCCGGCTCCAAGCCCGAGCTGCTGGCCGTGCTGGCGCTGGCGCCCAAGGGCGGCACCATCGTTTGCAACGGCTACAAGGACCGCGAGTTCATCCGCCTGGCGCTGATGGGCCAGAAGCTCGGCCACAACGTGTTCATCGTCATTGAGAAGGAATCCGAGGTCGCTTTGGTGATCGAGGAGGCCGCCGAGCTCAAGGTCAAGCCACAGGTCGGCCTGCGCGTGCGCCTGTCGTCGCTGGCGTCGAGCAAGTGGGCCGACACCGGGGGCGAGAAATCCAAGTTCGGCCTGTCGGCTGCGCAATTGCTGTCGGTGGTCAGCCGCTTCCGTGATGCCGGGCTCGACCAGGGTATTCGCCTGCTGCACTTCCACATGGGCTCGCAGATCGCCAACCTCGCCGACTACCAGCACGGCTTCAAGGAAGCCATCCGCTATTACGGCGAGCTGCGCGGCCTGGGCCTGCCGGTCGATCACATCGACGTCGGTGGCGGGCTGGGCGTCGACTACGATGGTACCCACTCGCGCAACGCCAGCTCGATCAACTACGACATGGATGACTATGCCGGCGTGGTGGTGGGGATGCTCAAGGAGTTCTGCGACGCCCAGGGCTTGCCGCATCCGCACATCTTCTCGGAGAGCGGTCGCTCGCTGACTGCACACCACGCCATGCTGGTGATCCAGGTCACCGACGTCGAAAGCCACAACGACGAAGTGCCGACTATCGAGAACAAGGAGGCGCTGCCCGAGACCGTGCAGTGGCTGGCCGACTTGCTCGGTCCGACCGACATCGAGATGGTCACCGAGACCTACTGGCGCGCCACCCACTACATGGGTGACGTGGCTGCGCAGTATGCCGACGGCAAGATCAGCCTCTCCGAAAAAGCCCTGGCCGAGCAATGCTACTTCGCTGTGTGCCGTCGCCTGCACAACTCGCTCAAGGCTCGCCAGCGTTCGCACCGCCAGGTGCTGGACGAGCTCAACGACAAGCTGGCCGACAAGTACATCTGCAACTTCTCGGTGTTCCAGAGCCTGCCGGACACCTGGGCCATCGGCCAGGTACTGCCGATCATCCCGCTGCACCGCCTGGACGAAGAGCCCATGCGCCGCGCGGTGCTGCAGGACCTGACCTGCGACTCCGATGGCAAGATCAACCAGTACGTCGACGAGCAGAGCATCGAAACCAGCATGCCGGTGCATGCGGTGCGCGAAGGCGAGGACTACCTGCTGGGTGTGTTCCTGGTCGGCGCCTACCAGGAGATTCTCGGCGACATGCACAACCTGTTCGGTGACACCGACTCGGTGAACATCTACCAGAACGCTGACGGTAGCGTGTACCACGCCGGCATCGAGACCCACGACACCATCGAGGACATGCTGCGCTATGTGCACCTGTCGCCGGAGGAGTTGATGACTCACTACCGCGATAAGGTCGCCAGCGCCAAGATTACCGCCCGTGAGCGGACTCAGTTCCTCGACGCCCTGCGTCTGGGCTTGACCCGCTCCTCGTACCTGTCGTCCTGACCGGCTTGAAAGGGGCTACGCCGCGTAGCCCGCTTCCCGGCCGTTGAGTCATTCGCGCATGACGCTGTGCGAGAGTGACCGGCCGATGGCGGCAATCGCGGCGTCCTGCTGCTCCAACGTGGCCTGCGTTTGGGTCAGATAGATGGCCGCAACGATTGGCCCCCGCCCAGGCGGCCACATCACGGCCACTACGCCCCGTGAGCCGAATCCTCCGCTGCCCGAGCGATCGGCTATGCGCCAGTCGTTCGGGAGGCCATTGCGAAGCAATGTCCCACTTACTTTGTTGCTTTCCATCCAGCGGGTCAGCTGCGCCTGCGCTGCCTTGTCCAGGGCTGTACCCAACACCAGTGCCTCCAGGGTGCGTTGCATGGCCTGTGGCGAGGTCGTGTCACGTTCATCACCTGGTCGCCCTTCGTTGAGTTCCGGTTCGGAACGATCGGCGCGCGTGGTCTGGTCACCTATGCTGCGCAAGAATGCAGTCACTGTCGCAGGCCCGCCCAGGGCTTTCAGCACGCCGTTGACGGCGGTGTTATCGCTGGTCTCAAGAGTAATGGCGCACAACCGCGAGGCGCTTACGTCCTCTCCGACCATGCCCTGTGTCACGGGGGCGTACGGCAGGATGTCGTGCTGCTGGATAGTGACCGTACGGGCCAACGATACGCGGCCTTGGTGCAACAATGCCGAGCACACCAGTACCTTCACGGTACTTGCCATCGGAAAGCGCTCGTCGGCCCGATACTGCCACGTGCGGCCGTCATGGGTGTCGTGAATGGCGTAGCCGACGCGCGCGCCCAATGCACGCTCGGCTTCCTTGGCGGCTTGCAGCACAGGGTCGCTCACCTGTGTTGCCAGACTGAGCGGTACGGTTACAGGGCTGATCAGTAGTCCGAAGAAAAGCAAGCGTCCAATTCGTTCGCAAAGCATGGTTTTTTCCTCATTGCGGACGCTCACCGTACGGGGGTGGTATACGTTGGTATGCAGGGCATTTCTCGCAGTTATGTGGGGCGCGTCCTACCGCACGATGCGGTTTTTCATATCCACAGGTTGCGCTTGTGCAGTCGCCATCCCAGGCAGGCCAGTGTTGCCGCCCGCAACGCCATGAAACCAAGGAATGCCAGCCACAATCCATGGTTGCCGAACGTCGTGAGGAAAAGCGCAAACGGCAGCGCTATCAGTACCGAGAGCAGCATCGCATTGCGCATCTCCCGTGCCCTGGTGGCGCCGATGAACAGGCCGTCAAGCAGATAGCTCCACACCGCAACCAGCGGCAACAGGGCCAGGTACGGCAGATAGGGGTAGGCCGCTTCACGCACGCTGACGATATCGGTCTGCAGGTCGATAAACAGATGTCCGCCGGTGAGGAACAGCGCAGCGAACCCCAGGCTTACCAGCAGGGACCAGCCTCCGGCCACCACCAGCGCCTTGCGCAGGCGCTCGCGGTCACCGACGCCGATGGCGTGGCCGCACAGGGCCTCGACCGCATGCGCCAGGCCGTCCAGCGCATAGGCTGTCAGCAGCAGGCCGTTGAGCAGCAGTGCGTTGGCCGAGACCGTCGCCTCGCCCAGGCGCGCGCCCTGCACGGTGATCAGCAGGAACACCAGCTGCAAGGCCAGGCTGCGCAGAAAGATATCGCGGTTGACCGCCAGTAGCGGGCGCCAGGCCTGCCAGCGTTTCAGCGCGGCCCAGGCGATGCGCCCAGGATAGGCGCGCAGCGCCGGGCGGGTCAGGGCAAGGCCCAGCAGCGCCCCGCTCCATTCGGCGATCACCGAGGCCCGCGCCGAACCGAGTACGCCCCAGTCCAGTCCGAGCACGAACCACAGGTTGAGGACGATGTTCAGCAGGTTGGTGGTCAGCAGGATCGCCAGCGGTGCGCGGGCGTTCTGGGTGCCGAGGAACCAGCCGACCAGGGCATAGCTGGCCAGTGCCGCTGGCAGGCCGAGCAGGCGGGTATGGAAGAAGTCTTCCGTGGCGCTGTGCAATGCTTCGCCGGGTTGCATCATGTGCAGCGCAAACTGGCTGAACGGCAGGGCAAGCAGGCCGATCAGCACGGCGAACGCCAGCGCCAGCAGCAACCCTTGTACCAGCACCTGGCGCAGCGCGGCGCCGTCGGCGCGACCGGCGGCCTGGGCGGCAAAGCCGGTCGAACCCATGCGCAGGAATCCCATCAGGCCTACCATGAAGGTGAACAGTGTGGCGCCGACGGCGACGGCACCGAGCTGGTGGGCGTGGGGCAGATGGCCGATGACCGTGCTGTCGACCAGTGCCACCAGCGGCACCGAGATGTTCGAAAGGATCATCGGCGCGGCCAGGGCCCAGACCTTGCGGTGGGTGAGGCGGTGGTGCCAGTCGGTGAGCAGTGAGGGCATGCGGGAGCGCTTATCCTGTGGGAGCGGGCTTGCGAAGGGGCGCACGGCGGCCCCGGTTTTCGGCTGGTGGCCATTGTACCGGCCAGGCAACCAATCCGTGCGAACGCGGTCTCATTTGCCACTGCAGCGCAGGTAGCCTGCCTTACGTTGCGCTATAGTTCCTGCCCTCACCACCCTGCTGCCGAAGAGTCCTCTCTCCCATGTTCAACAAAGGATTGTTGCTGGCCTGCGCGCTGGCCCTGCTCAGTGCCTGTGATTCCTCCTCCAAGGACGCCCCCGCGCCGGCGGAAAAGCCCGCGGCCAGCGCGCCAGCCGAAGCCAAGCCCGCCAAGCGCGAGGACCCGGCAGCGCTCGCCAAGCGCTACGCCGACCGTGAGCTCAACGTGCTGGACGTCTCGGAGGTCCAGCTCGACGGTGCCAGTACCCTGTCGATCAGCTTCTCGGTACCGCTCGATGCCAATCAGGACTTCGCCGCCAAGGTGCACCTGGTCGATACCGTCAAGGGCAAGCTCGACGGCGCCTGGGAGTTGTCCGACAATCAGATGGAGTTGCGCCTGCGCCACCTCGAGCCGCAGCGCAAGCTGGTGCTGACCGTCGACAAGGGCCTGCTCGCGGTCAACGGCAAGACGCTGCAGGGCGAGTCGGTCAGCCGCCTGGAAACCCGCGACATGCAGCCGACCATCGGCTTTGCCAGCCGTGGCTCTCTGTTGCCTACCCGCCTGGCCGAAGGCTTGCCGGTGATCGCGCTGAACGTCGACAAGGTCGATGTCGAGTTCTTCCGGGTCAAACCGGAAATGCTCTCGACCTTCCTGGTCAACTGGGGCCGTAACAGCAGCCTGTACTACTACCAGTCCAAGGAAACCCTGGACATGGCCGAGCTGGTCTACAGCGGCCGCTTCGACCTGAACCCTGCACGCAACACCCGCGAAACGGTGCTGCTGCCGATCGCCGGGATCAAGCCGTTACAGGAACCGGGCGTCTACCTGGCGGTGATGCGCGCCTCCGGGACCTACGACTATTCGCAACCGGCGACCCTGTTCACCCTCAGTGATATCGGCGTGTCCGCCCACCGCTACCGCGACCGCCTCGACGTGTTCGCCCAGGCCCTCGAGGGCGGCAAGGCCCTGAGTGACGTAACCCTCGAACTGCACGACGACAAGGGCAAGCTGCTGGCCCAGGCCAAGACCGATGGCAAGGGCCATGCCGAGTTGCCGATCACGGCCAAGGCCGATACCCTGATCGCCACCCAGGGCGTGCACACCACGCTGCTGCGCCTGAACACCGCCGCACTGGACTTGGCCGAGTTCGACATCACCGGCCCCCAGGCCAACCCGCTGCAGTTCTTCATCTTCGGCCCGCGCGACCTGTATCGCCCCGGCGAAACCGTGCTGCTCAACGGCTTGCTGCGCGACCAGGATGGCAAGCCGGTCAAGGCCCAGCCAGTGACGGTCGAAGTGCGTCGCCCTGATGAGCAGGTCAGCCGCAAGTTCGTCTGGGAGGCTGACCAGAACGGCCTGTTCCAGTACCAGTTGCAACTGGCCAGCGAAGCGCCCACCGGGCGTTGGCAGCTGCTGCTCGACCTGGGCAGCGGCCGCAAGCAGATTTACGAGTTCCTCGTCGAAGATTTCCTGCCCGAGCGCCTGGCGCTGGAGCTCAAGGGCAGCAAGACACCGCTCAGCCCCGAACAAACCGCGCGCATCCAGGTCAATGGTCGCTACCTCTATGGCGCGCCTGCCGCCGGCAACCGCCTGAGCGGCCAGGCCTACATCCGCCCGCTGCGTGAAGCCGTGCCGGCGCTGCCGGGTTATCAGTTCGGCTCGGTCACCGAGAACGAGCTGACCCAGGACCTGGAACTCGATGAAGTCACCCTCGACCAGGCCGGCAAGGCCACTGTCGATATCGAGAGCCGCTGGGCCGAGGCCCGCTCGCCGCTGCAACTGACTGTGCAGGCCAGCCTGCAGGAGTCTGGCGGTCGACCGATCACCCGTCGCCTGGAGCAGCCGATCTGGCCGGCCGATCGCTTGCCGGGCTTGCGCGGCCTGTTCGATGGCGAAGAGACCGACAGCGATGCCCCGGTGCAGTTCGAGGTGCTGGTCGCCGATCGCGACGGCAACAAGCTCGCCGCCGACGACCTCAAGGTGCGGTTGATCCGTGAGCGGCGCGACTACTACTGGAACTACTCGCAGAGCGATGGCTGGAGCTACAACTACAACGAGAAATTCCTCACCCAGAGCGAAGAAACCGTCAGCATCAAGGCCGGTTCCACCGCCAAGCTGACCTTCCCGGTGGAATGGGGCCCATACCGCGTCGAGGTCGAAGACCCCGAGACTGGGCTGGTATCCAGCGAGCGCTTCTGGGCCGGTTACCGCGCCCAGGACAACGCCGAAGGCGGCGCGGTACGCCCGGACCAGGTCAAGCTGGCACTGGACAAACCGTCCTACGCCGACGGTGCTACCGCCAAGGTCACCGTCACCCCGCCTGCCGCAGGCAGCGGCTACCTAATGATCGAGTCGAGCGACGGCCCGCTGTGGTGGCAGGAAATCGACGTACCTGCCGAGGGCAAGACCTTCGAGGTCGAGCTGGACAAGAAATGGGCCCGTCACGACCTCTATATCAGCGCCCTGGTGATTCGTCCTGGTGAGCGCAAGGTCAATGCCACGCCCAAGCGCGCCGTCGGTGTGCTGCACCTGCCGCTGGACCGTGCCGATCGCAAGCTGGCGGTCAGCCTTCAGGCGCCGGAGAAGATGCGTCCCAAGCAGCCCCTGACCGTCAAGCTCAAGGCCGTCAATGCCGATGGCAGCGTGCCGAAACAGGTGCATGTGCTGTTGTCTGCGGTGGATGTGGGCATCCTCAACATCACCGACTTCAAGACCCCCGACCCCTTCGCCAGCCTGTTCGGCCGCAAGGCCTACGGCGCCGACCAGTTGGACATCTACGGCCAACTGATCGAAGCCGGCCAGGGGCGTCTGGCGAGCCTGGCCTTTGGTGGCGACGCCGCCATGGCCAAGGGCGGCAAGCGCCCGAATACCACGGTCACCATCGTCGCCCAGCAGAGCCTGCCGGTAACGCTCGATGAGAAAGGCGAAGGCCAGGCCACGGTCGATATTCCTGACTTCAACGGCGAACTGCGCCTGATGGCGCAAGCCTGGACCGACGAGCACTTCGGCATGGCCGAAGGCAAGACGGTCGTAGCGGCACCGCTGATTGCCGAGCTGTCGGCGCCGCGCTTCCTTGCCGGTGGCGACCAGACCCGCCTGGCCCTGGACCTGGCCAACCTGTCTGGCCGCGCCCAGCAGCTCAACGTGCAGGTGACCACCGACGGGCAGCTCGATCTCGCTGGGGCTGCCCAACAGAACATCAACCTCGCCGAAGGCCAGCGCAGCACGTTGATGATCCCGGTCCAGGCCCGTGGTGGCCTGGGGCAGGGCAAGGTGCACGTGCGTGTCGATGGCCTGCAGTTGCCGGGCGAGACGGCCCCTGGCTTCGAGCGCGAATGGACCCTGGGTGTGCGCCCGGCGTATCCGGCCATGCTCAAGCACTACCGCGTGGCGCTGAAGGACCAGCCTTGGACCCTGCCAGAGAACGAACTGGCCGAGTTCGAATCGGCAGGCCTTGAAGCCAGCCTGGCGCTGTCGAGTCGCCCACCGCTGAACCTGGCCGAACAGATCCGCGCCTTGGAAGCCTACCCGTACGGATGCCTGGAGCAGACCACCAGCGGCCTGTACCCCTCGCTCTATGCCGATGCCGACAGCCTCAAGCGCCTGGGTATCAAGGGCGAACCGGCCGATGTGCGCAAGCGCAAGATCGAAATGGGCATCGAGCACCTGCTGGGCATGCAGCGCTACAACGGCAGCTTCGGCCTGTGGAGTTCGGACAGCGAGGAAGAGTACTGGTTGACCGCCTACGTCACCGACTTCCTTCTGCGTGCGCGTGAGCAAGGCTACGGCGTGCCTGCCGATGCCTTGAAGAAGGCCAACGAGCGGCTGCTGCGCTACCTGCAGGAACGCAACCTGATCGAGGTCGACTACAGCCAGGACGCCGAGCACACCCGCTTCGCCGTGCAGGCCTACGCCGCCCTGGTGCTCGCCCGCAGCCAGCAGGCGCCGCTGGGTGCGCTGCGCAGCCTGTTCGAGCGCCGCAGCGACGCCCGCTCCGGCCTGCCGCTGGTGCAACTGGCGGTGGCACTGGACAAGATGGGCGACAAGCCGCGTTCGCAGCAGGCGTTGCAGGCCGGTCTTTCCATCGGCCGCGGCAAGGGTTGGCTGGCCGACTACGGCAGCGCCGTGCGTGACCAGGCACTGATCCTGGCCCTGCTGCAGGAGAACAACCTGGCCAGCAACCAGGTCGATCAGCGGCTGTTTGCGCTGTCCGACGAACTGGCCTCCAACCGCTGGCTGTCGACCCAGGAGCGTAACGCGCTGTTCCTCGCCGGTCGTGGCCTGTTGGGCAAGCCCGAAGGCAACTGGCAGGCGCGCCTGGACAGCGCCGGCGAGGTTCGCGAGTTCAACAACGCCGAATCGGGCATGAAGCTCGAAGGCCCGTTGCTGGCATCGCCGCTGAGCATCCAGAACCAGGGCAGCGAGACCCTCTACCAGCAACTGACCCTGTCCGGTTATCCGCGCCAGGCACCTGCGGCCAGCAGCAATGGCATGGAGATCCGTCGCGAATACCTGGGCATGAACGGCCAGGCTCTGGACCTGCGCAACCTGCGCAGTGGCGACCTGGTGCTGGTGCACCTCGCGCTCAAGGCCCAGAGCCAGGTGCCAGATGCGCTGGTGGTCGACCTGCTGCCGGCGGGCCTGGAGCTGGAAAACCAGAACCTGGCGCAGAGCGCGGCTAGCCTCGACAACGCCAGCAGCGCGGTCAAGCAATGGCGCGAATCGATGCAGAACGCCAGCGTGGTGCATCAGGAGTATCGCGACGACCGTTATGTGGCCGCCCTCAAGCTCGACAGCTATGGCACCACGCACCTGTTGTACCTGGCGCGTGCGGTAACGCCGGGCAGCTATCGCATTCCGCCGCCGCAGGTGGAGTCGATGTACCGGCCGAACCTGCAGGCAGTGGGGGACAGTCAGGGCGAGATGGTGGTGCGTAGCCGTTGATGCGACTGTGGGAGCGGGTGAATCCGCTCCCACAGGTTCATGGATGGCGGGCCTTGGGTCAGTGAATGATCCAGCTCAACACCCACAAGCCCAGCACCAGCCAGATGATGCCCATCACGATCGACGCCCGCATGAACGCCCGGATCGCCGAGTACAGCAGCATCAGCCCGACGATCAGCGCAAGGATGCTGACCAGCGAGGTGTCCATGCCCAAGGTGCGCGCCAGTCCGTCGATGAAATTGCCGCCGGCATTGGCCAGCAGATTGAACAGCCCGCTCATGATATCGACGATGAACTTGATCACCGCGCCCAGCGCCTGGCCCAACCACTCGAAAAACCCTTCTACATGCATAGCTGCTTCCTGATGATCATCCCAAGCCTTTGGCCATCGTTCGATGGGGTCGGTTCCCGATGCCAGGCGCAAGCATAGTTCGCCCGCGTACGCGCAGCGCAAGGATCTTGCGTGGTATCGGCATTACTGTGTTGTCGAGCGTCGTCTTGCTGTGGCTGGCGGATCGCCTGTGGCCGTTGCCGATGCCGAGCGACGACCTGGCGCGGGTGGTGCTCGCCGAGGACGGCACGCCGCTGTGGCGCTTCGCCGATGCCGACGGCGTGTGGCGCTATCCGGTCAGCCCCGAGGAGGTATCGCCCTTGTATCTGGAGGCGCTGCTCACCTACGAGGATCGCTGGTTCTACGACCATCCCGGGGTCAACCCGCTGGCCCTGGCGCGCGCGGCCTGGCTGAACCTGCGTAGCGGGCGCGTGGTGTCCGGCGGCAGCACGCTGTCGATGCAGGTGGCACGTTTGCTCGACCCCCATGATCGCACCCTGGCCGGCAAGCTGCGTCAGCTGTGGCGTACGGCGCAGCTGGAGTGGCACCTGTCCAAGCGCGAGATCCTGCAGATCTACCTCGATCGCGCGCCCTTCGGCGGCACCCTGCAGGGCGTCGCTGCCGCCAGTTGGGCCTACCTGGGCAAGTCGCCCAAGCACCTCACGCCTGCCGAGGCGGCATTGCTCGCCGTACTGCCCCAGGCGCCCAGCCGCCTGCGCCCGGATCGCCATCCCGAGCGTGCGCAGCGTGCCCGCGACAAGGTGCTGCAACGCCTGGCCGATTACCAGGTGTGGCCTGAGCAGCGGATTGCCGAGGCGCGCGAGGAGCCTTTGCTGCTCGCCCCACGCCAGGAGCCGGCGCTGGCGCCACTGCTGGCTCGGCGGCTGAACACGGCGGACAGCCCGACGCTAATCCGCACCACGCTCGATGCATCGTTGCAGCGTCGTCTCGAAGACCTGCTGCTCGGTTGGCGTGCACGCTTGCCCGAGCGCACCTCGGCGGCAATCCTGGTGGTCGAGGCGCAGACCATGGCCGTGCGTGCCTACCTGGGTTCCATCGACCTGGGCGATGAGCGCCGTTTCGGCCATGTCGACATGGTGCATGCCCTGCGCTCGCCGGGCTCGACCCTCAAGCCGTTTCTCTATGGCATGGCCCTGGACGATGGGCTGATCCACTCCGAATCGTTGTTGCAGGATGTGCCGCGTCGCTATGGCGACTATCGTCCGGGCAACTTCTCGATGGGCTTCAGTGGGCCGGTGTCGGCCAGTTCGGCGCTGGCGTTGTCGCTCAACCTGCCAGCGGTTCAGTTGCTCGAGGCCTATGGGCCCAAACGCTTTGCCGCGCAGATGCGTATCGGTGGGGTGCCGCTGATACTGCCGCCACTGGCCGAGCCGAACCTGTCGCTGATCCTCGGCGGCGCGGGCAGCCGCCTGGAGGACCTGGTCGGTGGCTATGCCGCGCTGGCGCGTGAAGGCAAGAGCGCGAGGATCCGCCTGCAGCCCCAGGACCCGCTGCTGGAGCGGCGCCTGTTGTCGCCGGGTTCGGCGTGGATCGTGCGGCGTATTCTCAGCGGCCAGGCACGTCCGGACCGCGATCCGCACGCCGAGCTGGTGCAGCGCCCGCAACTGGCCTGGAAGACCGGCACCAGCTATGGCTTTCGCGATGCCTGGTCGGTCGGCGTCGGCCCGCGGTACATCATTGGCGTTTGGATAGGCAGACCCGATGGCACGCCGGTACCGGGCCAGTTCGGCCTGGCTTCGGCAGCGCCGCTGATGCTGCAGGTGCACGACCTGCTGAGCAACCGCGACAGCCAGCGCGGTGTTGCCGTGCCCGTGGAGAACGTGCCGGGCAGTGTCGGCGTCGCAGCGATCTGCTGGCCGCTGGGGCAGCCGATGAATCGTCAGGACCCGCAATGCCGCCGCCAGCGTTTTGCCTGGACCCTCGACGGCACCACGCCACCGACCTTGCAGGCTGCCGACCAGCCGCTGGGGTTGGGCCTGCGGGAAACGGTATGGGTCAATGAGCGCGGCTTGCGGGTCGATGCCAGCTGTCCTGGGGCGAAAGCACTGGAAATTGCCCTCTGGCCTGCGCCTCTGGAACCGTGGCTGCCACGGGTAGAGCGGCGTAGTGCGCGGCTGCCGATGGTCGATCCTGCCTGTCCACCGCAGGTGCCGCCCAGCGCGCCGCCGCTGTCGATCGTCGGTGTGCACGCAGGCGACAACTTGCGCCGGCCGCTCACCAGTCACGAGCCACTTCAACTGCACGTATCGGCACTGGGTGGGACCGGGCGGCGCTGGTGGTTCCTCAATGGCCGGCCGCTGGGCGAGACCGAAGGGCAGGACAGCCTGCTAGTGCGTTTCGAGCAGTCAGGACGCATCGAGTTGAGTGCGTTGGATGAGAGCGGCGAGACGGCACGGGTCGAGTTCCAGGTGGCGGAGTAGCCGCTCTCAGCCAGCGCTTCCTTGTACTAATGACATGGTATTAAACCTTTCGGTCAGCCATTCGGGCTGCCCTCACAACTCACTGAATTTCATAGGCTTTCCAGCGCCGTCAGCACCTTATTCCCCCGTATTAATACCAACTTACGACCTACCGCCGCCGAACCGCCAGAGCTTCACTGCTGACTGAAGGCATAACGCTGGCCAGCCTGGCCAGCGCGCCTATCCAACAACAAAGCAGTGCGGGAGTCGCCCATGAAAACTCAGGTTTGGATGAAAGCGAGTACGGCATTGGCGCTGGTCATGGCCCTTGGGCTTGCCGGGTGCAGCAGCGGTGGTGGTGGTCATCACAGCGAGGTTGATGGCTCGTCCACCGATGGTGGCGCTGGTGCAGGTGCAGGCGGCGGCTCCGACGGATCGGGCGGCAGCGGTGGTGATGGCGGCGGTATGGCGGGTGGTGGCAACGGCGCAGGCAACGGTGGCACTGGTGGTGGCACCGGTGGTGGAGGAGATGGTACGGGAGGCGGTGGTACCAATCCTGGTAACGGTGGCGGAACGCCAGGCGGTGGTGATGGTGGTACCGGTGGCGGTAATACGCCGACCCCGCTGGTCACCGGTCAGGTCGTTGGCCAGGTCGGCAATACCGTTTCCGGCCTGGGCGATGGTGTCAGCAACCTGGGTGAGATGATCGGCTCGCTGCCGGTGGCAGGGAACACTTCGCTGACCGGCGGCGTCGGTTCGCTGGTGTCGTCCACGGGTGATGCAGTCAGTAGTGTCGGCTCCGGCCTGAGCGAGGGGCTTGGGCAACTGGGCACCGGAAACAATGCCGTTGGTACGACACTCGGCGTGGTGGGGGCAGCCACTTCCAACCTCGGGACCGGCGTATCCGGCCTGGGACAGGGCATAGGTGCGCTGGCAACGAGCTCACCGGTCGAGCAGGTTCCGTTGGTCAACCAAGTAGTGGCAGGCGCCGGGCAAGGCGTCGACCGTGTCGGTCAGGCGGTCACCATGCTGGGCAACACGCTGACCCCGGTCGGCACCAGTGGGCCGCTTTCCGGTGCCACGCAGGGTGTGAGCGATGCCCTGGTACCGGTGGTGTCGCTGGTGGAAAACACCACAGCCAACGTCACCCGGCAAACCGGGCTCGCTGGCCCGCTGAACCAGACCCTCAACCAGGTCGGCGGGGCGCTCGACCAGGCCGGGCAACAGGTTGCAGGTACCGGCAACGGCAATCCATTGACCAGTACGCTCGGGCAAGTGGTGAGCAATGTGGGTAGCACCGTCAGCACCACCAGCGGCCTGGCCCCGACAACCGGCGGCGCACGCACTGGCCTGCTGGAAACCGTTGGCGGCGTGGTTGCTGGCGCTGGCAGCGGCCTGGCGGCGGGCACTGGTAATCCGGCGGTAGCGTCGGTAGGTGGCAGCACGGGTCAGGTTGGCAACACCGTCGCTGCGCTCGGCACGGTGCTCGGTGGCAATGGCGTCACCAATACGGCAGCAGGTGCTCCGGTGGCCGCGGTGACGCAACAGGTGAGCGCCGGTGTGACGCCGGTCGTCAGTGGCGTGGCCAGTGTGACCCAGCAGGTTGGTGCTGCGACGGGCGTCGGTGCGCCGGTCGCCGGGTTGCTCAATCAGGTAGGCGGTGCGGTGGCCAGTGCAGGCAGCCAGCTTGGCGCGGCCACTGGCAACCCGGTCGTCAGCCAGGTGGGCGCGACGGTCAGTGCAGTCGGTGGCACCGTTGGCCAGGCTGGCACGCTGGTCAATGGCAGCGGTGGCCAGAGTGGCGGGCTCGGCGGCGTACTGGGTGGTGTGACCGGTGCCTTGGGCGGCGCGCAGCGCTGATAAAGTGCCCGGCGGATCTTTTTCGCTGATCCGCCGGGCGCTCGGTTAGACGACGGCTCGCTCAGCACCTACGCTTGCATTGACAAGGGCGTCCCTGCCGGGCGCCCCTGGTTCCACAGGATCATGGAGTGTCCGAATGCGTCCACTGCTGGTGACGATGCTGGCGCTGTCCTGGGCCTGCGTGGCCCGCGCCGAACCCCTCCCGAGTTTTCTCAACAGCAACGAAACCGAACGCCGCCTGCCCACGCCGAATCTACCGGTGGACGCCTACCGTCCGGGCAAGCCTGGGCTGAATGTACCGGCACCAGCGGCACCCCAGCAGACGCCACTGCAGATGAACACCCAGGTCCTGGTGCGCAAGGTGCGCTTCGAGGGCGGGACCGTCTACCCCTTGGCAGATCTGCGCGAGCATTACCAACCGATACTCAATCGCAGCGTGACCCTCGCTGAACTGATCGAGGTCACCCGACGCCTGACCCAGCGCTACCAGCAGGACGGCTACCTGTTGTCCTACGCCTATCTTCCGCCGCAAGACTTCGCCGATGGCCGCGTGCGGGTGGTGCTGGTGGAAGGTTATATCCGCGACTACGAGGTCCAGGGCGATATCGGCTCCGCATCGGGCTATGTCGAGCGTCTGGTCAACAAGCTCAAGGCCGAGCGACCGCTGACGCGCAAGACCTTCGAGCGCTACACCAGCCTGATCAGCCGTATCCCCGGTGTCACCTTCCAGGCCCAGGTGCCGCCACCGGGCACCACCGACGGTGCCACGCGCCTGATTGCCCAGGCTTCGCGCAAGCCCTTCACCACCACGCTCAACCTCAGCGACGGCAACCGTGACGACCTGCAGGCGCTGCTGGGCGCCAGCAGCAATGCCCAGACCCGCTTCGCCGAGCAGTTGAGCGCCAGCGTGCTGGTGCCGCCGGGCGAGGACAAGGAACACTATTACCGCGTCGACTACAGCCAGTTCTTGGATGACGAGGGTACGCAACTGCTGTTGTCGGCATCGCGCTATCGCAGCGACCCGAAGGCGCGCATTCGCCTGGACAACGGTATCGACCTGACCCAGCACCGCGAGAACGAGCGTTACTCGATCGGGCTCAGCCAGGCGTTGATCGCCTCGCCGACCGAATGGCTGGATGTGGTCGGGCGCTTCTATGCGGTCAATGACCAGATCGACTACCAGGTCGTGGGCTTCCCGCTGAAGCTCGACAGCCACACCGACATTCGCGCGCTGTCGTTCGAGGGTGATTGGCGCAAGGCCGAGGCCAAGCGCCTGCGCATCCTCAGCGCCGGGGTTTACCAGGGCCTCGACCATTTTGGCGCACGCACCAATGCAGGCTACGACCTGGACTTCCTGCGCCTGCGCCTGTCCGGGGTGCAGAGCGACAATTTCCTCGAACACTGGCAAGGGGTCGTGTCCGCTGCCGGTTACTGGAGCAACGACAGTTTGCCCGACAGCGAACGGGCGGTGTTCGGCGGGCAGAACTTCGGCCGTGGTTACCCAAGTGACCAGGCCTCCGGCGACAAGGGTTGGGGCCTGGCCTACGAGCTGAACTACAGCATCCAGCGTGAGGCTCAGTGGCTGAAGGTGCTGCAGCCCTACGTGGTGCTCGATACCGCGCGGGCCTGGTTCAACGAACTGGAGGTGCAGAAGGCGAAGATGTCGTCGGCGGCGGTAGGGCTGCGTTTTGGCGATGCGCGCTATTACAACATCGCGCTGGAGGTGGCCAAGCCCATGTCGGACATCGCCCTCGACAGCCTGAACCGGCGGCCGCGGTTTACGGTGAGCTTCAGTTATCAACTGTAGGGAGGATGGATCTTCCTAGGAACTGTCTGACCTGATCTGTCGAATAGCGTCTGATTGCCGCTCATGGGGGGCCTGTCTAGTCTTTGCGAGGACGTCAGGGAAGGGAAGTAGGTGATACTTGATTTTTCGTTTATTCGAATATGTTGAAGTGAACAGAAGTCTTCAGCGAGAAAGTTCATGACTGTGCCTATCCGTACCGAGTTTCCCGAGGCCCGTGAAGTAGCAGCCGCTGTGCAGGGGCAACGAGACCTGGCAGCCGTGCTATGCACCCAGGCTGACATGCAGCGCATCGAGATCTACGACGCCGATAACAAGGCGCATGCCGTCGAACTGCCAACCAGTGCGCTGCGGTTGCTCCTGGACATACTGGGAGAGTTGGCACAGGGCAACTCTGTGCGGGTAGTGCCGGTCCACGCGGAGCTGACCACGCAGGAGGCTGCGGATCTGCTGAGCGTTTCGCGCCCTCATCTGGTAAAACTGCTCGAGGAAGGAGCCTTGCCCCATCACAAGTCGGGTCGACATCGTCGTGTTCTCTTCTCTGACCTGATGACCTACAGACAGCAGCGGGATCAGGCCAGCCGCAAGGCGATGGGCGACTTGACCGCGCTATCGGAAGAGCTTGACCTGGGGTATTGATGCGTCACTCACCGTTCACCACGATTTACGACGCATGCGTTCTTTATCCCGCCCCTTTGCGCGACTTGTTGGTCAGGCTCGCTGGCAAGTGCCTTTACAGAGCCAGATGGAGCGCCCAGATCGATGATGAACGGAAAAGGAATCTATTGCTGAAACGGCGGGATCTTACCCGGGGGCAATTGGACCGTATTTCCACACTGATGGAAGCGGCGATTCCCGATGCACTGGTTGTCGGATCCTGAATCCTTGTACCCGGCTCTGAGTCTGCCCGACCCCGATGACGTACATGTTCTTGCTGCCGCGATCAGAAGCAACGCGGAAGTCATCGTGACGTTCAACCTGAAGGACTTTCCCCCATCCGCATTGCGCTGTTTCGGTGTAGAGGCACAGCACCCTGACGAATTCATCATGGACTTGTGGGAGCTCGATCAGGCTGCTGTTCTGGAGGCTGTGGCTGAAATGCGGCGCAGCTTGGTTCGAATGCCTTACACCGCCGAAGCCCTGCTGGAGTGCTATTCGAGGCAAGGCCTACCGCAGACGGCAGGGATTTTGCGCGACTTCGCCTTGTTGATCTGAACGCATTGGCCTACCGCCCCACCACCTGCATCACCGACTTGGGAAACAGATTGTCGAGTGTCTCCAGCAAGCGGGCGTGGTAGATCGGTTTGCGAAACAGGTCGAGCACATGCAGGCGCAGCAGGTCGCTGACGTCGTCCATATCGGCATGGCCGGACATGACGATCACCGGCAGATGCTGGCGGGCGGTGTGGTCGCGCAGGCGCTTGATCAGGCCGATGCCGCTTTCTTCGGGCATGCGCAGGTCGGTGATCACCAGGGCCACATCAGGGTAGCGGGTGAGCTGTTGCAGGGCGGTCTTCACCGAGTTGGCGGTGTGGCACTTGAAACCTTCGTTTTCCAGCAGTTCAGCCAGCTCTTGCAGTGCCTCTTCCTCGTCGTCCACCAAAAGAATCTGCTGGCGCGAGGAAGAGTTCGGCATGCTTGGCTCCTGTTCGCCTGGCGTTATGCTGCGGCGTGCTGGTCAAGGTCATAGCGCCCCGGAGATGGCGCTGAACATCGTGGTGATCTTGCCGGAGATCGTCGGTACGAATGGCACCAGCACCACCGCGACCATTGCGGCGATCAGCGCGTATTCGATACCGGACGCGCCGTCCTTGCGGGTGATGAAGTTCTTGCAGTGCTGAAGGATCCGTTGCAGTTGCATGGCACATCTCCTTGCGCCGACGGCGCGGGGTAAGGACGTGGCTAAGTAACGTCCATTTGCCATCATAGAATTGCCAAGCTGGCGAAGCCTGCAAATGTAAAAAGGCATTAACCCTAAAGTATTGGAAGCCAAGGTTTTTTCTAAGTCCCTGTTTTCCCTGCATGTCCGCGTCCCAGACGAAAAAATCCCGTCTCCGCTCATGGCGAACGGTGAGGTCTGCGCTACCGTTCAATAGCGAAATAGTTTCGTTTTGCCAGTAATTTAATGGCGCAGGGAGGCGGAGATGAGCAGTCGCTTGACCATGGTCCTGGCTGTCCTGTTTCTTCTCGGCGCAGTACTCGCAGGTTACTGGGGGCTGGTGCTCAGCCGCCCGTCCACACCCCCCGTCAGTCCTGCTCCCACGGTCGCCGAAGCGCCTGCCGAGGTGATCGTCGCACCTCCCCAACCGCCTGAACCGGCACGCACCTCCATCGTCGTATTGCGAAGGGCGCTACCGGCGAACACGCCCTTGACCGAGAGCGATGTGCTGCTCGAGCACCTGCAAGTGGTACCTGCCGGTGCGTTCCAGCACATCGACCAGGTGCTCGGTCGCTCCAGCACGCGTGCGCTGTCGGCGGGCAGTTGGCTGGACGAGGCGAGCTTTCAGGCGGGCGGGCCACTGTCGCGGATGATTCGTGCCCACGAGCGCGCGGTGGCCGTGGGCGTCGACGATGTGGTGGGGGCGGCCGGACTGCTGCGCCCAGGCGACTACGTGGATGTGTTGCTGTTTCTGCGCGAGGAGAACAACAACCCGCAGTCTTCAGCCCAGGTGGTGCTGCCGGCCCTGCGCGTGCTGAGTGTTGGCGAGCAGATGGGGCTGGCCAACGATGGACGGCCGGCGCAAACCGTCGAGGAGGAACAGGCCCGGCGCGAACAGCACGGGAGCCAAGGCAGCGTCGGCGCTACCCGCACCGTCACCTTGGCCGTACCCGAAGCCCTGGCCAGCCGACTGATGCTCGCTGCCCAGGCCGGCACCCTGCGCCTGGCCGTACGCAGCGCCGATGAACAGCGCTTGGCGCGTTACTGGGCCGAACCTGAGGCGCGACCGCAGGTCGAGAGTGCCGGACGCGAGCTCTATCGCTTCAGCCAGTTGTCCCAGTCTCCCGTGGCCAGCGCTGCTCCCGCCAACGCTGCGCCCAGCATGCAGATCATTCGTGGCGCCAAGGCTGCCGACACCGACAAGACTCCCTGACCAGGCAAGGATGCAGCGATGCGACGTTCCGAGCGTAGTTTCCGACATGCGTGCCGTGCACTGCTCCTGACGGCACTGGTGCCCCACGCCCAGGCGGCGGTGAAGGGGTGCGAGGCTTTCGGCCAGTTGCCCTCGGTGATCGAGATGGACCAGGGCCTGCAGCAGGAACTGCGCCTGCCGCTGGCGATCAGCCGGGCGGCGGTGGGCGAGCCCAAGGTCGCCGACGTGCAGGCCAGCGGCGATCACGCGGTGTTGCTGACCGCCGTGGGGCCGGGCAATACCACGTTGATGCTGTGGACCGCCTGCGCGCCAGCGCCGCATCGGACCATGCTGTTCGTCAAGGGGCGCGCCAGTGCCGACATGGCAGAAGGCAGCCTGCTACCGTCCCAGGATGCGCAGTTGCCAAGCCAGGTGCAGGCCGATATCCGCTTCGTCGAAGTGCGCCGCAGCAAGTACAAGGAGGCAGGTGCGCGGCTGTTCTTCAAAGGCTCGAACAACAGCCTGATCGGCTCGCCGGGAACGGTGCCGAATACTGCTGTGACCCCAGGCTCGGTGCCGATCACCCGCCCCGCGATCCCGCTCGACGACAACGTCTTCAACATCGTCTGGGGCGGTGGCAGCAGCAAGTTCCTGGCGGCGATCAACGCCCTGGAAAACAGCGGCTTCGCCTACACCCTGGCGCGCCCCAGCCTCACTGTGCTCAGCGGCCTGACGGCCAGTTTCCTGGCCGGCGGCGAGATCCCGGTCCCGGTGCCCAGCTCCGGCAGCGACAACGTGTCGATCGAATACAAGGAGTTCGGCGTACGCCTGGCGCTGACGCCGACCGTGGTCAGCCGCGACCGCATCACCCTGAAGGTTGCCCCCGAGGTCAGTGAGCTGGACTACAACAACGCGGTGAACATCGCCGGCACCCTGGTGCCGGGGCTGAGCGTGCGGCGCACTGATACCAGCATTTCCCTGGCCGATGGCGAGAGCTTCATCATCAGCGGCCTGGTCAGCAACAACACCCGCTCCTCGGTGGACAAGCTCCCCGGCCTGGGCAACCTGCCGATCCTCGGCGCGTTCTTCCGCCAGTCGGCGCTGGTGCGCGAAGAGACCGAACTGTTGATGATCGTCACCCCGCACCTGGTCCAGCCGCTGGCCGCCAATGCGCGCCTGCCGCAGTTGCCGGGCGAAGCACTGCGCACCTACGACCCGAGCTGGGGCCAGCTGTTCTTCATGGAAAACGGCAACTTCGAAGGTCAGGGGGGGTTATCACGATGAACGACAGCCTCAACCAGACTTACCTGGCCATCACCCGCAACGAAGACGACCTGCAGTGGCTGCAGGACGCCCTGGCGCCGCAGGGGCAGGTGATCGGCGCCAGCGCAGGCACCCTCGACGAATTGCTGGCGCTGTTGGATGTGACGTTCAGCAACCTGGTGTTCATCGGCCTTGACCGCGAGCAGTTGGTCAGCCAGTGCGCGCTGATCGAAGGCGTGCTGGAAGCAAAGCCGATGCTGGCCATCGTCGCGCTGGGCGATGGCATGGACAATCAATTGGTGCTGCATGCCATGCGTGCCGGTGCGCGCGATTTCGTCGCCTACGGCTCGCGTGCCAGCGAGGTGGCCGGGCTGGTGCGCAGGCTCGGCAAGCGCCTGCCGACGGTGACCAACAACCCCAAACTGGGTGGCCTGACCGTGCTCTATGGTGCCCAGCGCGGCGCCGATGGCGCGCTGCTGACCACCCACCTCGCGCGGGTGGTGCAGGAGAGCGGCCAGCAGACCCTGCTGCTCGACCTGGGTCTGCCGCGCGGCGACAGCCTGGCCCTGCTCGGGCTGGAGGCGTCATTCTATTTCGGCGATGCCTTGCGCCACCTGCGCCGGCTCGACACCACGCTGATCGACAGCGCCTTCACCCGCGACAAAGGCGGCCTGCGCTTGCTGAGCTATGCCGAGAGCGACGATCCGCTGCGTCAGACCAGCGCCGCCGAGCTGTACATGCTGCTCAGTGCATTGCGCCAACACTTCCAGCACATCGTCGTGAACCTGACCGGGCATGCCGACAGCGAAGCGCTGCGTACCATCGTCAGCCATTGCGACAAGCTGATCGTCTACACCGACCAGAACATCCTCGACTGCCGGCGCAACCTGGAAGTGCTCGAACAGTGGCGCGACCGCGGCATCAAGCTCGAGCATGCCAGCTTGCTGGTGGACCGCTACCTGCGCAACGTCGCCCCGGATGCCGAGGCGCTCGCCAAGCGCTATGGCCTGCCGCTGCTCAAGGTGATGCCCGACTGCCCAGAGGTGCGCCTGAACGTGAAGAACCAGGGTCTGAGCCTGTTCGAACTGGCCCCGCGCGAAGGCCTGACCCAGGCCCTGCGTGCCCTCGGCGAGCGCCTGGCCCGGCGCTCGGAAAACCTCGCCCCACCGAGCTTCCCCTGGCTGCGTCGGCTGTGGGGTAGCAAATGAGCGGCGACGAACCCTTCGGCGGTCAGCGCCACGCCTCGGGCGACCCGCACGCGCTCAAGCGTGCGCTGCATCGCTTCGCGATCGACGCCATCGAAGACAGCGGGCGCAACCTGCTCGAAGGCGCACGCCCGGCGTTGACCCAGTTCGTCCTCGAACAGGTGGGTGACTATGTCGGGCGCTTGCGTCTGGCGCTGTCGCGCTACGAGATGGAGCGCCTGGCCGAGGAACTGGTCGATGAACTCACCGGCTTCGGCCCGCTGGAAGTGCTGCTGCGCGATGCCAGCGTCACCGAGATCCTGGTCAACGGCCCGCACCGGGTGTTCGTCGAGCGGGCCGGGTTGTTGCAGCAGACCGACCTGCGCTTCATCGATGCGCACCATGTCGAACGGGTCATGCAGCGCATCCTCGCGCCCTTGGGGCGACGCCTGGACGAGTCTTCGCCGATGGTCGATGCGCGCCTGCCCGATGGCAGCCGGGTCAACGCGATCATCCCGCCAGTGGCGCTGGACGGGCCGTGCCTGTCGATCCGCAAGTTCCGCCAGGACATGCTCAAGAGCGCCGACCTGCTGGCCACCCGCGCCATCGATCAAGCCATCTTCGATTTCTTCGAGCGCGCCGTGGGCCGTCGTTGCAACATCCTGGTGAGCGGCGGCACCGGCACCGGCAAGACCACGCTGCTCAATATCCTCAGCCAGATGATCGCGCCGCGCGAGCGCCTGGTGACCATCGAAGATGTTGCCGAGCTGCAGCTTCACCACCCCCACGTGGTGCGTCTGGAAACCCGGCCACCGAACGCCGAGGGCCATGGCGAGATCAAGCCCAGCGAGCTGATCCGCAACGCCCTGCGCATGCGTCCTGACCGCATCATCCTTGGCGAGATTCGCGGCGCCGAGGTGCTCGATGTGCTCACCGCGATGAACACCGGCCACGACGGCTCGATGAGCACCGTACATGCCAACACTGCACAGGACGCCCTGCTGCGCCTGGAGACCCTGGTCGGCCTCAGCGGCCGACAGATCGCCGAGAAGACCTTGCGCCAGATGATCTGCGCGGCGCTGGACGTGGTGATCCAGTTGACGCGTTTGCCTGATGGCAGGCGTTGCGTCAGCGAAGTGCTGGAGGTGGTCGGCGTACGTGAGGATGTGTATGTGACCAATACCCTGTTTCGCCTCGACCGGCGCGGCGGCGAGACCTTCCAGCGCGAGGCGCCGAACCCGGCAGGCAGCAAACTGCGTCAGGACGGTGTCTCGTGATCGGGCCGTTGCTGCTGGCGCTGGCGCCGCTGCTGCTGGGGGCCGCCATGCTGCTGTTTCGCCTGGGCTTGTACAAGCGCGGCGAGGAGCGCGTCCTGCAGCGTCTGGGGCGCGCCTACCAGACGATTCGAACGGGCAGCGCCCGGCGCGACTGGCTCGACCCAATGCTGCAACGGGCCGGCCTGATCAGCGCTGATGTGCGCCCGCAACGCTGGCTGCTGACGTGGTGCGGGCTGGTGCTGGTGGCGGTGCTGCTGGCCGGTTGGCTGGCCGGCCTGATGGTGCTGCTCGGTGCGCCGCTGTCGGGCTATCTGTACTTGAGTTGGCGATGCCGTCGGCGCATGCGTCAGCTCGTCGAGCAACTGCCCGGTCTGCTCGACTACAGCGTGCGCAGCCTCAAGGCCGGTCGGACCCTGAGCGATGCGGTGCTCGGTGGCATCGACGGCACGCGCGAACCGTTGCATTCGACCATGGGCCGTGTGCGCCGCAATGTGCAGATGGGCGTGCCATTGGAGGATGCGCTGAGCGAGCTGGCCGAGCTGTACGACCAGGACGAATTGCGCCTGTTCGCCCTGGGCCTGCGCATCAATCAGCGCTATGGCGGCAATGCCAGCGAACTGTTGGAAAACCTGATCAAGCTGATCCGCGAACGTGAGCAAGGTGCGCGCCAGCTCAAGGCCATGACCGGCGAAACGCGTGTCACTGCGTGGGTGCTGGGGGCCTTGCCGCTGTTCATGGTCGGCTACTTCCTGACGGTCAACCCCAACTACCTGATGAGCCTTTGGCGCGACAGCAGTGGGCAGTGGCTGCTGTTCCTGGCCTTTGCCCTGCAGGCGATCGGCTGCCTGGTGTTGTGGCGCATGATGAGGAGTCTTTGACATGGCCCTGCTGATCTGCGCCCTGTGCCTGCTCGTCGTCGCCCTGTTGCTGGGGCTGCAGGCCTCGCGCCAGTTGCGTGCGCGCTACCTGGTTATACGGCGCCTGCAAGGGCGCCTGGCCCGCGAGGAACGCCTGGGCGACATGCTCCACTGGCTGGGCAGCAGTCCGCTGGGGCAACGCTTGCAGACGCTCGACGGGGAGACCCAGGGCCTGCTCGAACGGATCGGCTGGCGTCGCAGTCGTCAGCGCGCGCTGTTCGCCGCCGTGCAACTGGGATTGCCGTTGCTGGCCATGGGGCTGGCGTTGCTGCTGCAGCATGCCTTCATTGGCCTCGATGCCCTGCATTGGCTGGTGTTGCCAGTGTGCGCGCTGGTGATCGGCTACCTGTTGCCCAAGCGTCTGTTGGCGCTGGCTGCCACGCGCCGGCAACAGCGTATCGCCCAGGAGGTCAGCCTGATGATTCCGCTGCTGCGTATCCTCTTCGAGACGGGGCTGGCCGTAGAGCAGGCGTTGCGTGTGCTCAGCCAGGAGGGGCGGACACTGGTGCCGGAGATCAGCGAAGAGCTGCGGCAGGTGTTGCAACGGGTGGATTCGGGGCTGTCGCTCGGCCCGGAGCTGGAGAAGACTGCGCGGGTGCTGGCAGTGGATGAGTTCGTCGACACCTGCGTGATCCTTCAACAACTGCTGGTGCAGGGCAGTGGCGGGATGAAGTCGCTGCTGGCGCTCAAGGCGCTGCTCGACGATCGACGCCTCACGCACCTGCAGGAGCGAGTGTCGAAGATGTCGGCAAAGATGTCGGCGGTGATGATGGTATTCCTGTTCCCGGCCTTGCTCATCGTCCTGGCCGGGCCAGGTTTTTCTGCGTTGGCACGGGCCTTGGGCGTCTAGGGTCTGTCTAGGGAGAGAAGGATGAAAACGATCCTGTTGTTCACCGGCATGCTGCTGCTGAGTGGTTGTGCCGGGCAGTCGGCGCAGGGGCTGGGTGCATTGTTCGGCGGCCCAGGCTGCGGCAAGCCGGATGCCGATCAGCAACTGGCGTTGAACCTGGCGGACGAGATGCTCAATGAGGGGCGCCCGCATGCCAGCCTGGCGCACCTTGAGCAGTTGCCGAACACCCTCGACCAGGTGCGCCTGCGCAAGGCCAGGGTTTCGCGCCTGCTGGGGCGTAGTGAGGCCGAGCCCCTGTACCGCAGCCTGCTGGGGGGCTGCCTGGCGGCCGAGGGCGAGCATGGTCTGGGCCAGCTCGCCTCGGCGCGTGGCGATGATGCGCAGGCCTTGCAGAACCTGCAGCGCGCGGTGCGCCTGGCACCCACTGACGAGCGCGTGCGCAACGACCTGGGGGTGGTGCTGATGAACCTGGGGCGTTACGAGCAGGCACGCTTCGAGTTCCTCACGGCCATCGAGCTGAAGGACGACAACGCCTTGGCGGCGGTAAACCTGGTGACCCTGTCGTTGGTACAGGACAACTGGCAACAGGCGACCGATCTGGTCGGTCGCCTGCACTTGCGCCCCGAGCAGTTCGCCGATGCCCAGGCCCGGGCCAGGCAGGTGAAATCCACCGGGCGTGGTCCCATTGCGTTGGCCAATGGTGCCGAGGCGGTGGTCAATTGAGCAGGAGGAGGGTGGTCATGTTCAGGTATCTGATGGTGCTTGCCGGGTGTGCTTGCGTGTCAGTGGCGATGGCCCAGGAGCCACCTCGCCAGGCAGAGGCGCAGACGGCCACCGAGGCGTTGCTGCGGGTGCAGTCCAGTGGTGAGCAGGCGTCGAACCGGTTGCAGGTGCAAACGGCCCAGGAGCGCGACCAGTCGATGCAGCGCTGGCTGGACACCTACAAGTATGTGATCCCGGATTTCTATCGTTGGACCAAGATGACGTCTTCGAACAACTGAGTGCGATACCTGTAGGAGCAACTGTCTTGCTCAAAATCTAAAGGTCAGCCCAATCCCCTGTGGGAGCGGGCTTGTCCCGCGAACACGGGCGTAGCCCGTGCCAGGCAGCGCGGTGTATTTTTCGCGGGCAAGTCGGGGCGCCGAACCGCCGCTCCTGCACCTAGTGGGTAGTGAACCGCTGATGCACAGGCGAGGCGCGCGGCGTCAGAGCCAGGGCCAACTGGGTGCGGTTGTGCATGTGGGTCAGGCGCAGCACCTGCGACACATAGAGTTTTACCGTGTTCTCGGTGATCCCCAGCTCACAGGCAATCTGGTAGTTGGTCTTGCCCTTGCTGACCAGCTTGGCCACTTCGAGTTGGCGCGGCGAGAGCTTTTCGAACACCGGTGGCAGTTCGCTCTCGAGTTCTTCCCCGTCACCGGCCCGGCGATGGGCGCCCTGGCCACGGGCCTTTTCCAGGTCGTGGTAGAGGTCGTCGATGGATTCGGCCAGCTCCTGAAGGCGCTGGTTCAGGCTACCCAGCTCGCGGAAGTTGCGGCGCCGCTCCATCAGCGCTGCTTCCTGGCGGCGCAGGCCTTCGAGCAGTTCTGCCAGGTCCATGGGCTTCTGGTAGTAATCGGAAAACCCTTCGCGCAGCGCGCGAATGACATCCTGCTTGTCGGCGCGGCCGGTCAGCATGATCGCCTCGAACAGCCGTTGCTGCCCGGCGATGTCCTTCAGCGCGCGCATCAACGCGATGCCGTCCTGTTCGGGCATGTGCAGGTCGCACAGCACCAGGCCAATGGACTCGTCCGCGCCGTAGCGCTCGATGGCCTGCGCGGTGGAGTGCGCCGGCACACAGTGGTAGCCCGCGCTTTCGAGATATTCGCAAAGCTCTTCGACGATCAACGGCTGATCGTCCACAACCAATACTTTCACCTCACTAGCAGACTTGTTCACGTTCAACTCCCTGTTCGTACGTGCCCCGCTCCGTTGGCCAGACAGCCTGGCCCTTAAGAAAAGTAGTCGCACTTTGCAATTATGTACAAGGTCTGTACACGCGGAATCGACCCACTGGTCATTCATTGGATCCAGACGGCGGTCAGGAGAAACCCGGCCAGCACATAGGGCGCGAACGGTTGCTTGTCGCCCACCTGCTCAGCCAGGCGCTGCAGGCGCTTCTTCACCTTGGGGTTGGCCAGGGTCCACAGGCGGCGTCGGCCAAGCATCCACACCAGCACTGTCACGCCTGCGCCGATGAAGGTGCCGAGCACGTACTGGTGGCTGGTGGCCAGGGCCAGGGCGCCGAGCAGTTTCACGTCTCCGGCGCCGAAGCGGCCGAGCATGTAGCCGGGAAGGGTCAACAACATGACGATGGCCAATGCCCAGCCCGCATCGCTGGCATCGGCACCTATCCAGCTGTGCCCGGTGGCGAACAGCCAGGCCAGGGCGCAGGCGGCGACACCCAGGGTCAGGGTGTTGGAGATCTGCCGTTCACGGACATCTTGTTCGGTGCACAAGGCAAGCCACATCAGGAGAACAATGCTTTGCATTGGCAATTGGCCATCCCTATTCGTTGAACGGGTTCTATGCTGTCACTCAGGACTTCTAGTCAGGGTAGACGTGAACATGCGAGCAAGCTTGGCAGTACGGCAAAAAGGCGCGGCAGCCATCGAGTTTGTCGCAGTCTTCATGATCTTTTTCGCGGTGTTCTACGGATTGGTCAGCTACAGCCTGCCGATGCTCATGCTGCAGTCGTTCAATCAGGCCAGCAGCGAGGCGGTACGGCGCTGCGTGGCGCTGGACCCGAACAGCGCGACCTATGCCAGCGATGTGCAGAACCTGGCGCGCCAGGTGATCGCCCAGCAACTGAGCTGGATGCCCGCTGCGCTGGACTTTCAGCCCGCCACCGATGCACGGATCGTACTGGCCCCCGGCAACCTGCTGACCGTGACCATCGACTACCCGAAAAACAAACTGACCAATGTCATGCCGGTACTGGTGCTGCCGTTGATCGGCGAAGTGCCGCGGCTGCCCCAGCGCTTGCAGGCCCAAGCGAGCCTGCAACTGTGAGCGGCGTTTTCGATCGCTGGTTGGGTGGCCAGACGTCGGTGGCCGAGGCGCCGTTGGCGGTCGGTCTGCAGGTGTGGCTCGACGAGCAGGGTGAGGTGCTGCGCTTGTCTGGCCCGCTGCGTACCCTGTTGGCCATGCCGCCCCAGCATGCCAGACGGGTGCAGGATTATCTGCAGCACCATAGCTGGCTGGTGCTCGAAGGTGATCCCGCCGATTGGCAGGGACAGCCGCTGGATCTGGATTTTCGTACCGTGCACGGCCATGCACTGCACACCCGTGGCTGGCTGCAACGCCAGGCGGAGGGCTGGCTGCTGCAGTTGTTCGATATCGGCGACCTGTTGCGCGCGCACGACCACGAGGGGCAGCGCTTGAGCCTGCAGCGCCTGGCTGGCGACATCGGCCGAGCGGTACGCGACTGCGGCGAGGAGCGCCTGGCGCAGGTGACCGGCGAGCAGTTGCAGCGCCTGGTCGAGTACTGGCAGGCCGATTCGATGCGGCTGATGCTGCTGGAGGCCGGCGTCTGGCGCAGCCATGCCGACAGTGGCGATGACTGGCCCTGGGCCGATGACGGGCAACTGCAGCCGTGGCTTGAAAAGTATGCGCTGCGGGGCGAGCTCGATTCGTGCGAGCGTTACGAATTGCAGGTCTTGTGCGGCGGCTTGCCGGTGTCGCTGCTGCCCTATCGGCTGGGGCCTGACATTCAGGCCTGTCTGCTGTGCGTGGCGAGCGGGGCGCCGCCTGTGCACGAGCCGGGAGAGCGGCTCTTGCAGGCGTTGCTGGACCCTTTGCTGGCGCGTCTTCGACAGCGCCAGTTGCAGCGCAGCGACCAGCACCTCGACGCGCTGCAGCGGCAGTTGGGCGCCGGTTGGTGGGAGTGGCCATTGCAGGGTCCGCTGCAGTTGGACCCAGCGTTGGCGGCCAGTTACGACTTGCCGCGTGAAATCACCGTCGAGCAATGGCTGGCGCGAGTGCACCCGGCGGATCGCGAGGCCGCGCAGCTGGCGCTCGAGCAACTGCGTGAAGGTCGTGCCCTGAGCCTCAGCCTGCGCCTGCAGGAGCACGCCCCGCAGATCAGTCCGCGTTGGCTGCACTGGGTGGGGCAAATGCAGGGGCGCCAGGTCCGCGGCTTTCTTCTCGACATCAGTGCGCTCAAGGCTCAGGAACTGCAGGCTGGCGCCGCCCGTGCACGGCTGGAGAACCTGATCGCCAGCTCGCCGGCCGTGATCTATATCCAGCGCTATGCCGAGGGCGCGCTGCACAGCGAGTTCTTCAGCGCCAGCCTGGCCCCAATGCTGGGCTGGCACAGCGACAGCGAACAGGCTCGTCAGCCGGGGCTGGCAGTGCACCCTGACGACCGCAGCCTGTGGCTGGAGCGCACGCGCACACTGCTGCGCGATGGCCAGGCGCGCTGCCGGTACCGCCTGCGCGACCAGTCGGGTGGCTATCACTGGGTCCTCGATGAAGCCCGTCTGCTGCGCGACGACCTCGGCCAGCCCGTGGAGGTGGTCGGACTGTGGCTGGACGTCAGCGAGGCGACCGAGGCTGCCGAGCGCGTGCGCCACAGCGAGGAGCGCTATCGAGTGCTGGTGGAGGATTCGCCGGCGATGATCTGCCGCTATCGTCCCGATCTCGAACTCCTGTTCGGTAACCGTCCGCTGGCTGACCATCTGGAGTGTGCGCCGGAGCAACTTGCCGGCATGAACCTTGGCCAGTGGATGTCCGACGCGCAACGCAGTGCGTTCCAACAGCGCCTGGCAGCGTTGACCCCTGAGCAGCCCTTGAGCAGCGCGGAGATCTGCCTGCAACTGCCGGGGCGGGAAAACGCCTGGTGGGTGTGGGCTGACCGCGGCCTGTTCGACGCGCAGGGGCGGCTCCTGGAAATCCAGGCGGTGGGGCGTGACAACACCGAGGTGCGACGCAGCCAGCGCCAGTTGTTGCAGGGCGCGAAGATGGCGACGCTCGGTGAGCTGGCGACCGGGCTGGTGCATGAGATCAATCAGCCGCTGAACGTGATGCGCATGGCCGTGGCCAATACCTTGAAGCGTCTGGAGAACGGCGCGGCGGATACCGATTACCTGACCGACAAGCTGCACCGCATCGAGGCCCAGGTAGAGCGGGCGGCGCGGTTGGTGGAACACATGCGCGTTTATGGCCGTCGCTCTGAACCGGAGCGTCAGGCATTCGTGGCCTGGGACGCGGTGGAAGGTGCGGCCGCGTTGCTGGCCGAGGGGCTTCGGGGCAAGGGTGTGGCCTTGCATATCGTGGCGCCCGAGTCGGCGTTGACGGTGCTGGGGCATCAGGACCAGCTCGAGCAGGTATTGATCAACCTGATGATCAATGCCCGCGACGCGTTGCTCGAACGCCAACCCCAGGCACCGGCCATCCGGGTCAGCCAACAGCGGATCGAGGGACGCGTCTGCCTGCGGGTCGAGGACAACGCGGGTGGCATCGACCCGCGCCTGCTCGGGCGCATCTTCGAGCCGTTCTTCACCACCAAGCCCGCGGGTGTCGGCACGGGGCTGGGGCTGTCGGTGAGCCATGGCATCGTCGAGGCCATGGGCGGCAGCCTCGAGGTGCTCAACGGCCCGGACGGCGCGTGCTTCTGCATACTGCTGCCGCTCTACAGTGCCAGTTGAGCACGGCCTGTCGAGCAACTGAGGTTGGCGCCGACTTCGGCGTTGACCAGGTCGATGCCCAGCACTTTCAGCAGCACGTTCAGCAAGGGGTCGAGCAGCGGGCTGAGCAGACCTTTGATCAGCGGCTCGAGTATCGCCTTGACCGCATCGAGCACCCCACCCACGAGCACCAGCACCTGGCCCAGGCCGCTGTTGTTGGCGGACGGCCGGTAGGCCTCCAGCTGAATGCCCAGCAGGGTGTCGCTGAGGCTGCCGACCACGTTGTCGTTGGCGGTTCTCATGGGTAGATAGGCAGGTTTGAGACCGATGTTCGGCGGTACGCTGTCGGGGGCCTGGAAGGTCAGCGCGCGTTCCTGGGCGCCGCTGCCCAGCACCTTGCTGTCCACCCGCAGGCCGATGCCGCCGCCGACGAAGGGAATGCGCTCCTCGCACTGGCCGAGCGGCAGGATCAACAGCCGGGTGCAGCGCTTGGTGCCGATGTCGATCAGGGGCAGCGCTTTCACCGCAGTGGTGCCGTTGGTGAAGAACTCATCCGGTGAGGCGAACTGGCCCACCGCGATCTTGACCGCCGAGCTCTGGTTGCGGGTAGTCAGGCGCTTGGGTGAGCAACTGAAGGTATCGGGGGCAGCAGGATTGAGGCGGGTGCTGGCTTCGGCGATTTCCAGGCCGATGTCCAGGTGCAGCTTGCCGGGCACCAGGACGATATCGCTGACCGTACAGGGCACGCCGAGCAGGCAGAGCACCGATTGCACGGTGGCGGCGAGGTTCAGGCTGAGCAGGTTGTTGATCACGTTGGTCAGTGGCGCGGCGAGGTCGAGCACGGCGTTGACCAGGCCGAAGATGCCATCGAGCAAGGGCAGGTCGAGGGAGATCATCGCCCGCACCTGGGCAGTGTGCACACGCAGTTCGTCGGTACGCGGGTCGCCGACCGAGGAGATCTGCTGCGGCTCGATGACCTTCAGGCGAACCCGTCCGTTGACCAGGCCGAGCACGTTGAGCGGCAGGTCGACGTTGGCGGCGCTTTCGCTGGCGGCCAGCTGGATCACCCCTTGCACCAGTTGCAGCAACTGGATGCTGGCATCCAGGCCAGCCTGGGCGGTGCCGTTCTGGATGTCGAGGATATCGCCCAGGCGCACCAGCGTGCCGTTGCCGGCCCCCAGGGCGACCTTGCCCAGGTTGGTCACCACCTCCAGCGCCGCACCGCTTTGTTGCAACACCTTGACCGCCGCCTGCAGCAGTTGGGTGGCGGTGGCGTTGGCGTTGAGCAACTGCTTGTAGTCGCCGACCGTGAGGTTGAGATCGACTGCCAGTTGATCGAGATAGCTGAGCAACTTGATGTCGGTGGCGGCGATGCCTTTCCAGCCGGCGAGGTCCAGCTGCACACCACCACCGAGGGCGCCGAGCAGGGCGTTGAGCAGTACCGACTGGCGCGAATCGACCGTGGCCAGGGTGGTGCGGATGCTAAGCATCGCCTGCGGCGGCAGTGGCGCCGAGGCGACAGCGTGGGCCTGCAGGGTGGTGGTCAGCGGCACGCCGTTGCCCTGGACCAGGGCATACACCCCCGCCGCGACGCTGGTGGTGACGGTGTTGCTGACATCGACCCGGATCGCTTCGTTGCGGTTGTCGTCGCGGGTAAAGCTGCGCAGGCTGTTGGCGCCGGTCTGCACGTAGCCGCAACTGGCGTGCAGCGGGTTGCCGGGGGCGTGCCCGTTGCGGGTGGCGGCATTGCGGGCGATGGCATTGGCCTGTGGGCCGGTGCCGATGCACACGGCGAACTGCCCGGCGGCTTCCAGTGCAGCCATGTCGGCGATGCGCTGCAGCTTGCGTTGTTCGAGGTAGAGCCGCCCACTGTCGATTGCCAGCAACAGGAACAGCAGGGCCATACCGAGGGTGATCACGGCCATCAGGCCGATCGCGCCGCGTTGGCGCGCAGCGGAAGAGGAAACCACGGGCACTCCTTTGCAGGCCGAAGGCCAGGCATCGCGGCTGCGGTCAAAGGAGTGTAGTCAGGATGATGGCATCTTGCCTCTTCTCAGCCTTCACGCCATCTGGTTGTAGGAGCGGGCTTGCCCGCGAAAAAAACACCGCGCTGCCTGGCACGGGCTACGCCCGTGTTCGCGGGCAAGCCCGCTCCTACAGATAGGCGTTGGGTCTCAACGCGGTGGGTAGTTGCTCATCACCTGGGTCACTGTCTTCTGGATCGCGGCATTGCGCTCCTGCGGGCTTGGCGGGTAGCTGTTCATGATCTGCTCGGCACTGCCGCGCCAGACCAACTTGCCGTCACGGCCATCGAACAGGTCGACCTGGATGGTCGCCACCTTGTAGTCGACGCTACGGGTCTCGTTGTACATCGGCCCACCCCAGTAACCGCCCCAGTAACCACCCCAGGCCCCGCCATAGTTGGTAGTGACCTGCTGCTGGCGGTCTTCGACGATCAGGTAGGCGCGCACTTTCACATCCGCCCGGGCGCTGCCTTGTGCCGGACGCAGGCCGCGCTGGTCGAGCTGGTCGGCCACGGCCTGGCGGATGCGCTGCTCGGTGAGATCGCTCTTGATCCGCGGATCGTCCGGGCGGTATTGCAGGGCCGGCTCCTGCCAGGCCCAGCTGCGGTAGGCGGCGAAGTCACGGCTGGCATCGAAATCCTGGGTGACGTTGTTGCTGGAGCAGGCGGCGACCAGCAGCGCGAAGGACAGCAGAACGAGGCGGCGCAACATGATGATTCTCCTGACGCGTTAACTGGGAGGGTAGCCATCGAGGGCCTTGCGTACCGACTCGCGCAAGGCGTTTTCACGCTCGCGCGGCGAGCCTTTTTCGCTGCCGCTTTCGGCGCTGGCACTCCACACCGGCTGGCCGTTGCGGGCATCGAACAGGTCGATGCGCACCACCATCACCTCGACTTCGTAGGTGCGCACGATCGGTACGCTGCCGTAGGCACCATAGCCGTTGCGGTAGCCGCCATAGCCGATGCCGCCGTAGGGGGCGGGGCCGTAGTAGGGATCGTAGTCGTAATCGCGGACCTGGCGCAGGCGACGTTCCAGACGCAGGTTGGCGCTGACCAGCAGATCGCCGCTGGCGCCGCGTGCCGGGCGCAGGCCATGCTGGTCGAGCGCACCGCTGATGGCATCGGCCAGTTGCGCGGGATCGGCATTGGCACTGCCGCTGGGTAATTGGCCGTTGCGCCAGCTCCAGCTGCGATAGCGCCCATAGTCGCGTGGCGCGGCCGGGTAGGCGCTGGCATCGAAGGTGGTCGCAGCCTGGGGCGGCGCCGGTGGCAGTGGCCGGGAACTGGCGACATAGGGATTGCTGCTCTGGCACGCCGCCAGGGCGAAGGGAAGCAAGGCCAGGCACAACAGACGGTACGGCATGTATTCCTCCCGGCGGGCGAGATCAGCGTGGGCGACAGGTCCAGTGCAGGTAACGGCCGAGCCCGGCGAAGCTCGGATGACGGCGGTGGGCCAATTCCATTTCCAGCAGGTCGAGCAGCTCGGCCTTGTCCTGGAATTCCTTGGGCATGTAGTCGTGGAAAACCCTGACCCCACTCTCGCTTTCGACCTGCCACATGGGTTCAAGTTGCGCGCGCAGTTCTCGCGGATCAAGAGGTTTTTGCGGGGTGAGACTCTGTTTTTCGCCGGCCAGGCGGTCGCTGCGCAGCTTGCGGAAGTGACCCTTGAGCAAGTTGCGGTAGACCAGCGCATCGCGGTTGTAGAACGCCAGCGACAGCCAGCCGCCCGGTGTGGTCAGCTGGTGCAGCACCGGCAGGATGCTGTGTGGTTCGGCCAGCCATTCGAGCACGGCATGGCACAGCACCACATCGAAGGGCTCGGTGAGCTGACCGAGCAGGTCCTGCCAGGGCGCCTGGATGAAGGTGGCGGGTTGGTTGGCCTCGGCGAAGCGCGCGCGGGCGCCGTCGAGCATCGGCGCGGCGGGCTCGGCCAGGGTCACCTGGTGCCCGCGCTGTGCCAGCCACAGCGCCATGTGGCCCAGACCCGCGCCGATATCGAGGATGCGCAGGGGGCGGTCGGGCAGGCTTTCGGCGAGGTCCGCCTGCAGCACCGCCAGGCGGATCGCGCCTTTGGCACCGCCGTAGATCTTCTCGGCGAAACGGCTGGCCAGCTCATCGAAATGACGGTCGTTCATCGGGCGAAGCGCCTCTCGCTGTCGGCGAGCTTGGCCCGCACCACGGTTTCCATGTCCAGCCCCAGCTCACTGCACAGCAGCAACAGATAGAGCACCACATCGCCGACTTCCTGGCCGGCGTGGGCGAGTTGCTCGGGGGCGAGCTGGCGTGACTGGTCTTCACTCAGCCACTGGAAGATTTCCACCAGCTCGGCCATCTCGACGCTGGCGGCCATGGCCAGGTTCTTCGGGCTGTGGAAGCCGCGCCAGTCGTTGTTGTCGCGGATCCGGTGCAGGCGGTCGGTCAGTTCTTGCAGGTTCATCGAGGGCTCTCCTTCTGGCGCATAGCTTCGGGTGCGCCAGGGAGCAAATCAAGTGAATTGGAGGCCATTGTCGGAGCCGAGGGCGCGGCCCTAGGCGCGTGCTTGATTTGGTTACAGAGCGCTCCATTTGCCGGTCATGTGCAGCAGGCCCCCGTGCCCGGTCAGATTCAGTTGCCCTTGCGGCCCAGCGGCCGTCGCGCCGAGCACCACCTCCGAGGGCAGGCGCACCGGCTTGTGGAAGTCCACCGCGAACTCATAGCCCGCCACCGGCAGGTGCCCGCGCAGTGCCGCAAGCGCCATGGCCTTGTTCCACATGCCGTGGGCGATGGCTTTGGGGAAGCCGAACAGCCGTGCACTCGCTGCGCTCAGGTGGATGGGGTTGTAGTCGCCGCAGACCTTGGCGTAGCGGCGGCCGATATCGCTGTCGGCATACCAGCGCGTCACTTCCGGCGTTTCGATGGCTGGCTCGTCGTTGTCCCCGTGCGTTTCGCCTTCGAGCTTCAGCCCCCGCACCAGCATGCGGCTGGTTTCGCGCCAGAGCAGACCCAGCCCGTCCTGGGCCTCGGTGACCAGGTCGAAGGTGCCACCCTTGGGATGTGCCTGCAGGTTGTCGGCATGCACGGCAAAACGCAGGCCTTCGATGGCGCCCAACGGGCGCAGCACCTGGATCTCGTTGTGCAGGTGCACCAGCCCGAGCAGGGGGAAGGGAAAGTCGCTGGCGGTCAGCAGTTGCAACTGCAGGTTGAACGCGATCACGTGCGGATAGGTGGGCGGCAGGCGACCATCGTCGCTGAAGTGGCACAGGCGACGATAAGCCGCAAGGTTTGTCGGGTCGACCCGCAGGAAACAACGCAGGCCACCAGTGGGCAGGCGGTCGCCACTGATCTTGCGCTTGCCGAGCGCTCGCAGGTAAAGCCGGGTGCGAGTATCGGGGGTGTGCAGGTCCTGCCATGTCCGGTTCATGTTCATGCCCCCATCAGTGCTTGCCCGCAGACGCGCAGGTACTGGCCGCTGACCGCACCAGTGCCGGGCTGGGCGAGCCAGGCGACAGCCTCGGCGACGTCTTGTGGGCGTCCGCCCTGGCCCAGCGAACTCAGACGACGGCCAGCCTCGCGCAGACCCATGGGCATGGCGGCGGTCATGTGGGTTTCGATGAAGCCGGGTGCCACTGCGTTGATGCTGATGCCGTGCGCGCCGAGTTCAGGCGCCCATGCCTGGGCGAAACCGATCAGGCCGGCCTTGCTCGCGGCGTAGTTGGCCTGGCCCCGGTTACCGGCGATGCCACTGACCGAGGCGAGCAGCACGATGCGCGCGTTGTCGTGCAACTGGCCGGCGTCGAGCAGGGCCTGGGTCAGCACCTGGGGAGCCTTGAGGTTCACTGCCATGACCGCGTCCCAGTATTCCGGGGTCATGTTGGCGAGGGTCTTGTCGCGGGTAATGCCGGCGTTGTGCACCACGATGTCGATGCCCTCAGGTAACCCTTCGAGCAGTTTGGCCGAGGCATCGCTGGCGCAAATGTCCAGGGTCAGGGCGTGGCCGCCGATACGTGCGGCGAGGGCATCGAGGTCCTTCTGCGCGGGCGGCACGTCCAGCAGGATCACCTCGGCGCCGTCACGGGCGAGGGTTTCGGCGATGGATGCACCAATGCCGCGGGCAGCCCCGGTGACCAATGCGCGTTTGCCTGCCAGCGGCCGCGTCCAGTCCTGCACCTGGCTTGCACAGGCTTCAAGACGTAGCACCTGGCCGGAAATGAACGCGCTCTTGGGTGAAAGGAAGAACCGCAGCGCGCCTTCGAGCTGATCCTCCGCGCCGGACGCGACGTACAGCAGTTGCGCCGTTGCGCCGTTGCGCAGCTCCTTGGCCAGCGAGCGGCTGAAGCCTTCGAGGGCGCGCTGGGCGACGCTGGCCTGGGGCGCTTCGACCTGTTCAGGGGGGCGCCCGAGGATCACTACGTGGGCACAGGGTGCCAGGCTGCGCAACAGCGGCTGGAAGAATTCGCGCAACTGCCGAAGCTCGTCGCTGTCGGACAGATGACTGGCATCGAACACCACTGCCTTGAGTTTCGGGCCGAGCCCGGCGACCCACGCGGGAGCCTCGAGGTCTTCGCCGGCAAAGCTGTAGCGCTCGTCGGTGAGTGCCGGGGCGATGGCTTCGACCTTGCGTACCAGCGGCCCGCCGCCCAGCACCAGCGCGCCTTCGATCGGGCGCAGGCGTCCGGCCTGCCAGCGCTCCAGCGGCGCCGGGCGCGGCAGGCCGAGGGCGTCGACCAGGCGGCGGCCGAGGTTGGAGTTGGCAAAGCCGAGATAGCGGTCACTCATGGTGCGGGTCTCCCTGAAGGCAAGCATGCAAGTGTGGACCATGTTTGTGGCAAGGTCGTTCGAATGCGGCAAAAACGCCTAGGCTGTAGCCAACCTAGCCGAAGTGACAGGCCTTGAGCCCGTCATCCAATCGGATCAAATTGTTTCAGGAGGAATCAGCGTATGCATTCACCTCGACGGGTCGCGATCCTGGGGGGCAACCGTATTCCCTTCGCCCGCTCCAATGGCGCCTACGCCACTGCCAGCAACCAGGCGATGCTCACTGCCACTCTCGAAGGCCTGGTGGAGCGTTACCGCCTGCATGGCCAGCGCCTGGGCGAGGTGGTGGCGGGGGCGGTGCTCAAGCATTCGCGGGACATGAACCTGACCCGCGAGTGTGTGCTCGGTTCACGCCTGTCGCCGCAAACCCCTGCCTACGATATCCAGCAAGCCTGTGGCACGGGCCTTGAGGCGGCGCTGCTGGTGGCCAACAAGATCGCTCTAGGGCAGATCGACAGTGGTATTGCTGGCGGCGTGGATACCACCTCGGACGCGCCGATCGCCATCAATGAAGGGCTGCGCCGAGTCTTGCTGCAGGCGAACCGGGGCAAGCAGTTGAGCGAGCGCCTGAAGCCCTTCCTGAAGGTGCGTCCGAGCTTCCTGAAACCTGAGTTTCCACGCAACGGCGAGCCACGCACTGGGCTGTCGATGGGCGAGCACTGCGAGCGCATGGCGCAGACCTGGCAGATCGGCCGTGCCGAACAGGACGAACTGGCACTGCTCAGTCATCGCCATCTGGCTGCGTCCTACACCGAAGGCTGGCACGACGACCTGCTCACGCCCTACCTCGGCCTGACCCGCGACAATAACCTGCGCCCGGACCTCACCCCTGAGCAGTTGACCAAGCTCAGACCGGTGTTCGACAAGGGCGCTCAAGGCACCCTGACTGCCGGCAACTCCACACCGCTGACCGATGGCGCCTCGCTGGTGTTGCTGGGCAGCGAGGCCTGGGCCGAGGCGCGCGGGTTGCCCGTACTCGCCTATCTGGTCGATGGCGAGACCGCGGCGGTGGACTTCGTCAAAGGCCAGGAGGGGCTGCTGATGGCGCCGGTTCATGCCGTGCCGCGGCTGCTGGCGCGCAATGGCCTGAGCCTGCAGGACTTCGACTACTACGAAATCCACGAGGCCTTCGCGGCCCAGGTGCTGTGCACGCTCAAGGCCTGGGAGGACGAGCGGTACTGTCGCGAGACACTGGGGCTGGAGGGCGCGCTAGGCTCGATCGATCGCAGCAAACTCAACGTCAAGGGCAGCTCGCTTGCGGCAGGGCACCCGTTCGCCGCCACCGGCGGGCGCATTCTGGCCAACATGGCCAAGCTGCTGGCCACGGCGGGCAAGGGGCGCGGTTTGATCTCGATCTGCGCGGCGAGCGGGCAGGGGGTGACTGCGATCGTCGAGCGTTGAGGTGTTAACCTTGTCGGACCCACGACAATAAACAGTGCCATGCAGACCCTCGGACAGATTTCCGCCCCTCGCGCCATCCCCGACCTCGAGCAACTGCCCAGGCCACTCTACGCCCGTGCCGAAAGCCTCGGCGCGGGTTCCTGGACCACGCGTCACCGGCACGATTGGGTGCAGTTTTCCTACGCGATCAGCGGTGTGCTGGGGGTCTACACCAGCGATGGCAGCTACTTCGCGCCACCGCAGTGGGGGGTGTGGATCCCGGCCGGTCTCGAACACGAAGTGGTGACCTCGATGCAGGCCGAGATGCGCAGCCTGTATGTGCGTCGCGATGCCTGTACCTGGGCTGCCGACGAATGCCGGGTACTCGAAGTGACTCCTCTGGCGCGGGAGCTGATCAAGCAGTTCTGCCAGATGCCAGCGTCGTATCCCGAAGGCGACAGCGCCGAGGCGCGCCTGGTAGCCGTCTTGCTCGACCAGTTGCAGGCGTTGCCGCAGGTGGGGTTTTCGCTGCCGCTGCCGCGCCATGCCGGGTTGCTTGCGCTGTGCAATCAGTTGATCGCCGCGCCCGACCAGGCGCAGACCCTGCAGCAATGGGCGCTGCAGTTGGGATGCTCGGAGAAGACCCTGATGCGCCTGTTCCAGCGCGAAACGGGGCTGAGCTTCCGTAACTGGCGTCAGCGCATGCGGCTGTTGTCATCGCTGGCGTTGCTGGAGGCGGGGGAGAGCGTGACCGATGCAGCACTAGGCTGCGGGTATGACTCGACATCGGCCTATATCGCGGCGTTCAAGCAACTGTTCGGTGCGACGCCTGGGGAGCTTCGTTTCTAGCGACGACCGACCAAGTCTTACCCGGCGTTACTTCGAACGGTTAATGCGAACAACTCGCTTCTCACGTTCAATACGGAACTGTCTGACCGATCTTCCTTTTGCACCAACGTAACGTCCGCCTCTCGAGCCAATATCCTGAGAGGCATTTCCATGACTGGATCACTGATTTTACTGCGGCGCCATCCGCTGGCGGCAACCCTGACGTTCACCTTGGGCGCAAGTCTGGCTGCCAATGCCGCGGACTTGGGGCCTGGCGAGTTTGCGCTGGTCTCCCCTGGAGACCCTGTCGAGGATTGGCACCTGGGCAGCGGAGCGCGTCTCGACGTGCGCCCGGGCGCCGAGACCGGGCGTATCACTGGATTCGACGGCGGTCAGGTCAACGTCGAGGGAGCCAAGGTGAGTTCGACCGACAGGGCTGCAATCAGCATCGTGGATGGTGCGGTCAACCTGACCAATGCCACGGTAGTCAGCACAGGCTCCATCGGTATGGCCCTTGGAACGCTGGGCGATGACACTTTGACGTCTACGGCAATCTTGAGCGGCAGCAGTGTGCGCGGTGCCACCACTGGGGTGGAGTTGGACTCGGCTGATCTGCACGCGCGCAGTTCGCGCATCCACGGTGACAGAGCAGGTGTTGTACTCAAGGGCGGAACACTTGCGTTGCATGAAGGGACCGTGGTGTCGGGGGGCGTCGGCCTGGAAGTTGGTACACCGGAGTTCTGGCAAAAGGATCTGCCCAATGAGGTTGTTGTTCAAGCCAGTCTGATCGAGGGTCTGCAGGGTAGTGCGGTAGTGGTTCGTGACGCACAGGTGGACATCCGGGTGGCCGACGGAGGCCAACTCAAAGGCGCCAACGGCGTGCTGCTTGAGGTCATCGAGGGGGGCGAGGCCTCGCTTCACGTGAGCGACAGTCGCCTGGAAGGCGACATCCGCGTCGAGCAGGGTGCCAGTGCTGATATCACCCTGGACAATGCGGCGCAGTTACGAGGTCAGCTACATAATGTCCAGCAGTTGCAGATTGGCGCGCAGTCCAGGTGGGAGACGGTAGCGGACGCTCAGGTCGGCGCTCTCGACTTGCGCCAGGGTTCGGTAGTCGTGCAGTCAGGCAGTATTTTGCGAGCCGAGACCTTGCAAGGAGAAGGCACGTTCTGGCTCGACCATGGCCGCTTGCAGATAGACAGTCAGGCCAGCGGCAGCTTTGCCTTGCACCTGGCAAGTTCTGGCCATGAGCCACAGGGGCCGGTGGTCGGAATCGGCAGTGGTGATGCGACGTTCGATCTGGCATCCGGCCCGGTCGATGCAGGGGCCTTTGCTCACGAGTTGGTCCGCGAAGGTGACCAGTGGAGTTTGCGGCCACAGGTCGACATGCGGGGCAAGGCGAGACTGAGCAATGCCGGTGAGACGGCGATGGCGTTCGACAGTTCGCTTGAAGCCGCGTCGCAGGTCGAGTCCCGATGGGTTGTCGGACGCCTCGAAAAAATGCGGACCAATGGTGGTTCAGCCGGGTTGTGGATGCATACCGGCACGACCGGCTTTGATGTCGACAGTGCAGTCGGCACCCGCTACACCCAGCGCGTTGGTGGCTTTGCCCTGGGCGCTGATACTTTGCTCGATGATACTTGGCGGGTCGGTGCGGCAGTGGGGCTCAGTCATTCGGCGATTGGCCTGCAGCGCGGCTCATCTGCAACACTGAACAGCTACTTCTCCGCGTTGTATGCCGGTTGGGGCGACAACTCCGGTTACTACGCCGATGCTGCGCTCAAGCTCAACCTGTTCGATGGCACCCTTGATGCCCGGGCTCACGATGGACGCAAGGTGTCCGGCAATCGCCGTCAGGGGGGGTATGGGCTCACGCTGGAGACTGGTCGTCGCTTGAGCCTTGATCAAGGTTGGTATGTGCAGCCTTTTATACAACTGAGTGCCGCGATCGTGCAGGGGCAGCGCAGCAGCTTGAGTAATGGGCTTGAGGTCGAGTCATCCAACCAACACCTGAACATGGGGGCGCTCGGTATCAAGGGGGGGCGCGTCATCGTCTTGAACAATGGTCTGGAACTGTCGACCCATGGCCGTATCGCGGTGATGGACAACCTGGGCGGCACGCGCAGGGTCAGCCTCAACGGTCATGAACTCGACAACAGGTTCAGCAGCGGGCGCACCGAGATGGCATTGGGCGTATCGTCCGAGGTGCTGTCAGGCTGGACAATCAGCACGGAGGTTGAGGCTGCCCGCGGGCGCAATGTTGATCAGCGTTATGGGATCAACCTCGGCCTGAGCCACTCGTTCTGAGTGAGGCGCGCCACACCGAGGGTTGCGGTGTGGCGCGTGAACTTCAGGTCCTGAACCGCCGCACCAACGCATCCAGCTCGTTGGACAACCCTTCCAGGCTCTGGGAGTCCTGCCGCGCCGCTTGTGCAAGCTCGGCCACCAACTGCGCATCGCCGTGAATCTGGCTGATATGCCGATTGATGTCCTCGGCCACCTGGTGCTGCTCTTCGGCGGCGGTGGCGATCTGGGTGTTCATGTCACGGATGATGTCTACCGACTCGCGGATCTGCCCGAAGCTGTCGCGCGCCAGGCCGATGCGGTTGACCGACTGCTGCGACACCTCAAGGCTGGCATGCATCTGCTCGGCCACTTCGGCGGTACGGTTGGCGAGGTTGCCCAGCAGCCCGTCGATCTCGGCGGTGGAGTCGGCGGTGCGCTTGGCCAGGGCGCGGACTTCGTCGGCTACCACGGCAAAGCCACGGCCCTGCTCTCCGGCGCGGGCCGCTTCGATGGCGGCGTTGAGGGCCAGGAGGTTGGTCTGCTCGGCGATCGAGCGGATGGTGCCGAGAATCGACTGGATCGCGTTGCTGTCGCGCTCCAGTTGCTGGATCGACTGCGCCGATTGCTCGATCTCCTGGCTCAGGCGATCGACGCTCTGCACGGCCGCATCTATCTGCTGTTGCCCTTCGCGTGCCTGTTGCTGACCGCTGTCGGCCGACTGCGCGGCCTGACTGCAGGAGCGCGCCACTTCGTTGGCGGTGGCGACCATTTCATGGAAAGCAGTGGACACCATGTCCACCGCCTCGCGCTGACGGCCGGCGGCTTCGGCCATGTCGCCGGACACCCGGGTGGAGCTGGCCGAGGTGCTGAGGATCTTGCCGGCGGCGCCGCCGATATGCTGGATCAGGCTGCGGATCGCCCCCAGGAACTGGTTGAACCAGTTGGCCAGTTGCGCGGTTTCGTCGCTGCCTCGCACTTCGAGATTACGGGTCAGGTCGCCTTCGCCCTGGGCGATGTCTTCCAGGCCGCTGGTGACGCTGTTGATCGGTCGGACGATGAGCTTGGCGAAGGCAGCGCCAGCCACGGCGAAGACTGCCGCCAGCACCAGTGCGAGGGTGCCGATCAGCCAGGTCAGGCGGGTGGTGGTCTGCATCACCTCGTCCTGGCGGATCAGACCGATGAAAGTCCAGCCCAGGCGCTCGTCGGGGTAGATGTTGGCCATGTAGCGCTCGCCGTCGAGTGTCACTTCGGCCAGGCCCTTGCCGGCCTTGGCCAGCTCGGCGTAGCCGCCGCCGAAGCTTTCCAGCTGTTTGAAGTTGTGGCTGGCGTCACGCGGGTCGACCATGACGTTGCCGTTGTTCTCCATCAGGATCAGGTAGCCGCTGTCACCCAGCTTGATCTGCTTGACGATCTCGGTCAGCCCCTTGAGCGAGACGTCGATGTTGACCACGCCGCCCGGGCTACCGAGCTGGTTGGCCACGGTGCGCACGGTGCTGACCAGCACGGCGTCGTCGCCGGCCCAGTAGTAGGGCGCGGTGCGCAGGGTCTTGCCGGGGCTGGCCATGGCAGCCTGGAACCAGGGGCGGGTGCGTGGGTCGTAGCTGGCCATCTTCGGATCGCCCGGCCAGAACGCATAGCCGCCGTCTTTCACGCCGTAGGACACGTACGCGTAGTCGGGGTGGCTCTGGGCCAGGCGGGTGAACTGGTCGTACAGCGCCTTGTCCTGCTCGCCCAGGGGAATCTGCGCGGCGTCGGCGGCAATGTACTTCTTGAGGTTGTCGGCGCTGGCGGTGACCAAGGGCTGGCTGGCGAGGTACTCGACGTTCTGCGCAATGCCCTGGAAGAAGATGTTCATCGCGTTGCCGACCTGGCGGATCTCCCGGCTGCTGCCATCCAGGAAGTCGTCCTGCGCTTCTTCACGCAGGTTCAGCACCACTACGGTGGCGACCAGAACGATAGGCAGGCCGGCAATGACGGCGAAGGCCCAGGTCAATTTTTGCTTGATGTTCATCCACGCTCCCGGATTTTTTCTTGTCGACGCATGAAACTGGTATACAGGGCATCGGCAGGGCGCAGGAATTTCTGAGTGAAACTCCCGTATTTATTGGATGAAACTTGATATTGAGGTCGGTTCGGCCAGGGATGGCTAATATGGCATACCAAAATGCTGCCGCGGGCCGTCAGGCAGCCCCCGGCAGCGCTCAGTGGCAGCATTCACCTTCGTTCGCCAGGTCCCTGAGAATCGGGCAGTCGGGGCGATCATCGCCCTGGCAGTGGGCGACCAGCTCGCTCAAGGTGTCGCGCAGGCTTACCATCTCCTCGATCCGCCGGTTCAGTTCGTCGATATGCTGTGTCGCCAGCGCCTTGACGTCGGCGCTGGCGCGCTGGCGGTCCTGCCAGAGCGTCAGCAGCCGGGACACTTCTTCCAGGGAAAATCCCAGGTCGCGCGAGCGCTTGATGAACGCCAGGCTGTGCAGGTCTTCCTGCTGGTACAGCCGATAGCCGCTGTCGCTGCGCAGCGCCGGCTTGAGCAGTCCGATGGACTCGTAGTAGCGGATCATCTTGGCGCTGAGCCCACTGCGCCGGGCGGCTTGGCCGATGTTCATGGCGTCTCCTTCGAAGCGATGCCGGTGGGCTTCCAGGTCTTGAGCCACAGGGCGTTGCTCACCACGCTGACGCTGGAGAGCGCCATGGCCGCGCCAGCCAGAACCGGGTTGAGGAAGCCAAAGGCGGCAAGCGGGATACCGATCAGGTTGTAGATGAACGCCCAGAACAGATTCTGACGGATCTTGGCGTAGGTCTTGTTGCTGATTTCCAGGGCCGCAGGTACCAGGCGAGGGTCGCCGCGCATCAGGGTGATGCCGGCGGCCTGCATTGCTACGTCCGTGCCGCCTCCCATGGCGATGCCGATGTCGGCGGCGGCCAGGGCCGGGGCATCGTTGATGCCGTCGCCGACCATGGCCACCACGGCGTTCTGCTTGAGTGCGTTGACGGTGGCGGCTTTGTCGGCTGGCAAGACTTCGGCGTGCACATCGTCGATGCCCAGCGCCTCGGCGACCACCTTGGCGCTGCCGCGGTTGTCGCCGGTCAACAGGTGACTGCTGATGCCCTGTGCGTGCAGTGCCGCGATCGCTTGCTCGGCGCCGGGCTTGAGGCTGTCACCAAAAGCGAACAACCCGAGCACGCGGGCATGCGGTTCGCGCTCGATCAACCACGACAGGGTACGACCTTCGGCTTCCCAGGCCTGGGCCTTATCGAGGAGGGCGCCGGGCTCGAGGCCGCTTTCGTCGAGCAGGCGCCGGTTGCCCAGGGCCAATACCCGGCCTTCGACCGTACCGGCGATACCGCGCCCGGTGAGCGACTGGCTATCGCTTACCGGGGGAATCTCCAGCCCTTGCTCAGCGCCAGCATCCAGCACGGCCTTGGCCAGCGGATGCTCGCTGCCGCGTTGCAGGGCTCCGGCCAGGCGCAGCAGGTCGTGTGCATCGCCGACGGCGGCTTCGCTGTGGACGATGCGGGGGCTGCCGGAGGTCAGGGTGCCGGTCTTGTCGAAGACCACGCGATTGACTGCATGGGCTCGCTCCAATGCTTCGGCGTCCTTGATCAGGATGCCATGGCTGGCTGCCACACCGGTGCCGGCCATGATCGCCGCTGGTGTGGCCAGGCCCAGAGCGCAAGGGCAGGCGATCACCAGCACGGCCACGGCGTTGATCAGTGCGCTTTCCAGCGGTGCGCCGGCCAGCCACCAGCCGACCAGGGTGATCAAAGCCAGCACCAGCACTGCCGGGACGAACACTTGGCTGACCCGGTCGACCAGCTTCTGGATCGGTGCCTTGGCGGCCTGGGCGTCTTCGACCAGGCGAATGATCCGCGCAAGTACGGTTTCGGTGCCCAGGGCCAGGGTGCGCACCAGCAGGCGTCCTTCACCGTTGATCGCACCGCCGGTGACCTTGTCGCCGGGCTGTTTGGGCACTGGCAAGCTTTCGCCGCTAATCAGCGCTTCGTCGGCGTGACTGCTGCCTTCGATCACCTCGCCGTCGACCGGGAAGCGCTCGCCGGGCTTGACCAGCACCAGATCGTCCAGGCGCAACTGGCTGATCGCTACGTCTTCCTCGCGGCCTTCGACCACGCGCAATGCGCGTTCGGGGCGCAGGGCTTCCAGGGCGCGAATGGCACTGGCGGTCTGGCGCTTGGCACGGCTTTCCAGGTATTTGCCCAGCAACACCAGGGCGATTACCACGGCCGAGGCTTCGAAATAGAGGTGAGGCTCCATGCCCACATGGGCCTGCGACCATTCATACAGGCTCAGGCCATAGCCAGCGCTGGTGCCGAGCGCCACCAGCAGGTCCATGTTGCCTGCGCCGGCACGCACGGCTTTCCAGGCGGCCTTGTAGAAGCGTGCGCCGAGGATGAACTGCACCGGTGTCGCCAGTACGAACTGAGCCCAGGCCGGCAACATCCAATGCAAGCCGAACGGCTGCACCAGCATTGGCAGTACCAGGGGCAGGGCCAGCAGCAGGGCGGCGATCACCGCGAGGCGTTCGTTGCGCAGGCGTCGCTGCGCGTCATGGCGATCGTCGTGGGCGGTACGCGGCAGGCTGGCGCTGTAGCCGGCCTTTTCCACGGCGCCGATCAAGGCGTCGTCGCTGACGCCCTCGAGTACCCTGAGGTGGGCGCGTTCGCTGGCCAGGTTCACGCTGACCTGCTCGACGCCGGACACCTTGCCCAGGGCGCGTTCGACGCGGCCGACACAGCTGGCGCAGGTCATGCCGCCCACCTGGAGTTCAAGGGTGCGGCTCGGCACGCTGTAGCCGGCCTTACGCACGGCCTCGAGCAGGTCCGGCAGGCTTTCGGTCGGAGCCTGGACCCTGGCCTGTTCGGTGGCAAGGTTGACGCTGACCTGTTCGGCGCCGTTGACCTTACGCAGCGCGCGCTCGACGCGGCCGACGCAACTGGCGCAGGTCATGCCGCTGATCGGCAGGTCGAAGGTGGTTGATGCGGACATGGGCTTTCCTCCGTGATCGAGCCTGCAGCATCAAGCTTGCCATGTTGGTAAGGTCAATACCCCAGGCCGGCTCGCTTCAATTCCAGTCCATTCTGGCCCACGGCGATCCGGTATTTGTTGATCTGCCCCGCTTGCAGGTTGAGGCGGGTGCTGCGCTGGTCTTCGACGCCGGGTGCACAACCGGGCACCTGCCCGGGCAGCAGGCGCAGGCGCACGTCCACCGGTCCAGGCGGCAGGTTGAACGAGGTCGATTGTTCCTGGAACACACGGCCGGAAAGCTGGTCGTTGAGATACACACCGATTTCGCAGCTGGTGGCCACTTCCAGGCGTTCCCGGGAAATGATCAGCACGCTGTAGTCCGAATTGCCCTCGGCGCTGACCGGTGGCACGACGGCCACGGCACTCAGCAGCCCGACGAGGCCCAATGCTGCCCTGATCATGAAACTTCTCCTGGTTGGCGAGTCGTCAAAAGCGCAGCTTGGCCGAGCCGCTCGCGGATTTCCAGCCCGGCCGTTTTGTGGAGAACTTGACCTTGCCATGATGGCAAGCTTGAAACTCTCCGCAAAACCCAGATGGAGGTAGTTCCAATGCAAGTCTTCAATGTGCAGGGCATGAGCTGCGGTCATTGCGTCAAGGCAGTGACCCGTGCGGTTCAGGAGCAGGATGCGACGGCGCAGGTGGAAGTCGACCTGGGCGCCAGACAGGTGCGGGTGCAGAGCCAGCTCGGGGTGCAGCAGATCCTGGAGGCGATCCGTGAAGAGGGTTATCAGGTCGAGCCGGCCTGACGACGATGAACGGTGGTACCTGCTGCGGGTATCACCGTTTTTGGGCGTAACTGTTACAAAGCTTTTCATACCAGGCCGAACCCAGTGCAGTTAGACTAGCCCGTTGCTTAGCCTGCTATGGATTTCCGATGAACCTGCGCATCCTGTTGATCCTCGGCGCTCTCTCGGCCTTCGCGCCATTGGCGATCGATTTCTATCTCCCCGCGTTCCCTGCCATGGCCCAGGCCTTCGGCACCGATGAACAGCACGTCCAGACGACCCTGGCTGCCTATTTCCTTGGTTTGTCGCTTGGCCAACTGGCCTATGGTCCGATCGCCGACCGTTTCGGCCGACGCAAGCCACTGTTGTTCGGTATCAGCCTTTTCACCCTGGCGTCGCTCGCCTGCGCCTACGCCCCGGACCTCGATACTCTTGTGGTGGCGCGGTTCATCCAGGCATTGGGTGGGTGTGCGGGCATGGTGTTGTCGCGTGCCATCGTCGTCGACAAATGTGACGCGGTGGGGGCAGCCAAAGCGTTCTCGCAATTGATGCTGGTGATGGGGCTCGCGCCGATTCTCGCGCCAATGCTCGGTGGCGTGCTGATCAATGTGTCTGGCTGGCAGTCGATCTTCCTGGTGCTCAGCCTGTTCAGCGCCGCCTGCCTGCTGGCCGTGAGCCTGGGGCTGCCGGAAAGCCTGCCAGCCCATGTGCCCCGCCAGCCGCTGTCGGGTGCCTTGCGTCAGTACCTGCGGCTGCTGGGCGATCGGGTGTTCCTGGGGCATGCGCTGACGGGCGGCATCGCCATCGCCGGCATGTTCGCCTATATCGCCGGTTCCCCGTTCGTGTTCATCAAGCTCTATGGTGTACCGGCCGAGCATTACGGCTGGCTGTTTGGCACCAATGCTGCCGGTTTCATCCTCTGCGCCCAGGTCAACGCCCGACTGCTGGCCAAGCGCGGCCCTGCCTTCCTGCTGGCCCGGGCGGTATGGCTTTACCTGGCTGCCGGGTTGGTACTGCTGGGGGTGGCGCTGCTGCGTCCGACGCAGTTGTGGCCATTGCTGGTGCCGCTGTTCGTTTGCATCGCCAGCCTGGGCTGCATCATTCCCAACGCCTCGGCCTGTGCCATGAACGGGCAAGGGGCCAGGGCCGGCAGCGCGTCGGCATTGATGGGCAGCCTGCAGTTCAGCGTCGCCGCAGGCGCGGCAGCGCTGGTGGGGGTTCTGCATGATGGCAGCGCAGTGCCGATGGCCTTGGTGATCAGCTTGTGCGGTGTGCTGGTGGTCAATGTCGCGATGCTGACTCGACGCCTCCAGTCCAGGCAGGCTGCATGAGGGGGTGAGGGGCCTTCAGGCGTGTCTCCAGAACGGCGACGAATGCCCGGGCCTCCGCCTCGCTGCGAAAACTCACCACATGTTGATCGAGCTGTACCTGCCAGGGGCAGTTGGGGTGGCGGTTCGATGTACTGACGACAATCTTCATCGCGGCATCCTCCAGTCGGGGTGAGAGCGAAATCAGTGTAGCGCCGTCCCTATTGCCCGCCACATGCCGGGGTGACGTCCTGACTGACGGTCACCCGAGGGACGAAAGGCTGATTCAACCAAGATGCGAACCTTCGCTTTTTCTTGCCCTACTTGTGGAACTCGACTGTCGGCATTGTTCCTCTATTGTGGCCTTTATCTGGCAAGGAATCTGGCCAGGTCCGGGATGTTAGAGGGGATGCTGATAGCGCTTGTCATTTACCGGCGTATTTCGATTTCGCGAAGGGTGCTACTACCCTCGGTCTTGTGTCGCGAAACGTTGGCCAAACCCAACTAGTACAGGGCTTTCAGCGGCTTATACTTGCCCCCAGGAGCGGTTTCCCCACCAGGCGGTGCTTCCCACACTGCCTGACAGGCTGCAACCCACACTATCTGCTGCAACCTCTGGCCATTCCCACTGCCATGATGGCCATTGGATAAAAAACGGACCTTGCAATGGAGTTGATAGAGTATGAAAGCAGTCAGCAGTATCAGTCAGATCGCCGGTCTGATGGCCGAGCCCAAGCGCAGTGCCATGCTCTGGGCCCTGATCGATGGATCTTCTCGGCACGCTGACGAGTTGGCACTCATGATTGGCGTTACGCCGTCATCGGCCTGCGCGCACTTGTCCTTGTTGTCGGCTGCCGGCCTGCTGCGCCTCGAGGCACGTGGGCGCAAGCGCTATTTTCGACTGGCCACCCCCGAGGTGATCGCCGCGGTCGAGGCACTGGCCAGCGTGCAGCTTGGCGGCCGTGGCGAATGCCAGGGATCGGTCAGGCCGTTGCAGGTGCCGCTGTCGTTGCGCAGGGCGCGACGTTGTGGCGATCACCTGGGTGGCGAAATTGCGGTAGACCTGTATCGGCGCATGGTGTCCGCTGGTTGGTTGGAGGGCAATGACCTGCACCCTACCGTGAGCCTGGAAGGGCGTGTGCAACTGGCCGCGATTGGCGTCTACATCGATGCGCTGGCGCCGCGCCAGCGCGGTGCCTGTGTCGTCTGCCACAGCAGCGAGTGGAGTGACAACGGTCCCCACCTGGGCGGTGGTGTTGGGCAAGCGATGCTCAGGTTGTTCATGCAGTCTGGCTGGATACGCGAGCAGGAGGGATCACGCGTGATGCAGATTTCTTCCCTGGGTATTCAAGAGATCAACCGTATCGCGCGGGTGCCGGCATTGCAGGTGGGCTGAAGTGCCCCTTTAATGCCGGCTGTGCTCGTCACTCAAACCAGACGTGCATCCAGGCTGTTCTGTGCCAGGCGCTTTGCCTGCTCTTGGGACATGCCCAGATGCTGGTACAAGGCGTGGAAGTTTTCCGTGACATATCCGCCGAAGTAGGCCGGATCATCGGAGTTCACCGTGACCTTGACCCCACGCTCGAGCATGTCGAGGATGTTGTGCTGGCTCATATGATCGAACACGCAGAGCTTGGTGTTCGACAGCGGGCAGACGGTCAGCGGAATCTGCTCGTCGATGATGCGTTGCATCAGCCGCTCATCTTCGATAGCTCGCACGCCGTGGTCGATGCGCTTGATTTTCAGCAGGTCGAGGGCTTCCCAGATGTACTCGGGCGGCCCTTCCTCGCCGGCGTGGGCAACGGCGACCAGGCCTTCGTTGCGGGCTCGGTCGAAGACGCGCTGGAACTTGCTTGGTGGATGGCCTTTCTCCGAGCTGTCCAGGCCCACGGCAATGAAGGCATCGCGGAATGGCAGGGCCTGGTCGAGGGTCTTCTCGGCCTCCGCCTCGCTGAGGTGGCGCAGGAAGCTCAGGATCAGGCCGCTGCTGATACCTAACTGCTCGCGACCATCCTTGAGCGCCTGGTTGATGCCGCCGAGCACCACCTCGAAGGGGATACCCCTGTCGGTATGGGTCTGTGGGTCGAAGAAGGGTTCGGTGTGAATGACGTTCTGCGCCTTGCAGCGTTGCAGGTAGGCCCAGGTCAGGTCGTAGAAGTCCTGCTCGGTGCGCAATACATCAGCGCCCTGGTAGTAGAGGTCGAGAAACTCCTGCAGGTTGTTGAACGCGTAGGCGCTGCGCAGCGTCTCCACGTCGGCCCAGGGCAGGGCGACCTTGTTGCGTTCGGCCAGGGCGAACAGCAGTTCCGGCTCCAGCGAACCTTCCAGGTGCATATGCAGTTCGGCCTTGGGCAAGGCATTGAGCCAGTCATACATAGGGTGTGATCTCGAATCAGGTACGGTTGGCCGACATTCTACAGGGCTATGCGCTATTCGGTAGGGCGGGGCTGACCGACAGCCCCGCTGTGCTTCAACCGGCGATCAGTGCGGCTGCCGCCTGACGATGGTCGGCGATCAGGCCCTGGACATCGAGTCCCTCGATCTGGCCATCGATCACGCGCCAGTGTCCGCCGACCATGACTCGGTCAGCCCGGTCCGCCGCGCACAGCAGCAGCGCCGACAGCGGATCGTGGCTTCCGGAGAAACGCAGTTCGTCGAGCTTGAACAACGCCAGATCCGCCTGCTTGCCCACCGCCAGCTCTCCAATGTCGCTACGGCCCAGCAGTTGCGCCGAGCCACGGGTTGCCCAGCCCAGCGCGCGCTCGGGCGTGATCTGCTCGGCGCCGTAGCGCAAGCGTTGCAGGTAGAGGGCCTGGCGCGCTTCGAGGATCATGTTCGAGGCATCGTTGGACGCCGAGCCGTCTACACCCAGGCCGACTGCGGCCCCGGCCGCTTCGAGCTCGATGGTCGGGCAGATTCCCGAGGCCAGGCGCATGTTCGAGCTCGGGCAATGGCAGATGCCGGTGCCGGCAGCGCCCAGGCGCGTGATTTCGTCGGGGTTGAAATGGATACCATGGGCCAGCCAGGTGCGTGGGCCGAGCCAGCCGACGCTGTCCAGATAGTCCACGGTGCGCAGGCCGAAGCGCTGCAGGCAGAAGTCTTCCTCATCGAGTGTTTCGGCCAGGTGGGTATGCAGGCGCACGTCCAGCTCTTCGGCCAGGCTGGCGCTGGCGCGCATGATCTCTGGCGTGACCGAGAAGGGTGAGCAGGGCGCCAAGGCGATCTGGATGCGCGCGCCTTCGCCACGCTCATGATAACTGTGGATAAGTCGCTGACTGTCGGCCAGGATCACTTCGCCTTGTTGCACTGTCTGCTGCGGGGGCAAGCCGCCGTCCGCTTCACCCAGGCTCATCGAGCCGCGGGTCAGCATGGCGCGCATGCCGAGCTTGCGTACGACCTCTACCTGTACGTCGATGGCGTGGTCCAGACCTTCCGGGAACAGGTAATGGTGATCGGCGGCGGTGGTGCAACCCGACAGCAGCAGCTCGGCCAGTGCAACCTCGCTGGCGAGCGCCAGTTTGGGCGGGGTCAGCCGTGCCCATACCGGGTAGAGGGTCTTGAGCCAGGGAAACAGTGGTTGGTTGACCACAGGAGCCCATGCGCGGGTGAGGGTCTGGTAGAAGTGGTGGTGAGTGTTGATCAGACCAGGTAGCACAACGTGCTCACGGGCATCGAACACTTGGTCACAGGCGGTGTTGGGTTGTTCGCCGAGGGCGAGCAGTTGGCTGATGCGGCCGTTTTCAATGACCAGGCCACCGCGGGCATCGGTGCCGTTGGCAGTGAAGATGGCAAGGGGGGATTTCAACCAGATACGGGTCGCAGGCATGGTGCCGGCTCCTCTGAAAGTGGGTTCAGGGTTAGCCAGCTCAGTGTTGCCCTGTCTGCTGATCCAGGTCCGCCGCGAGGCGAGGCATCGAGTCTACTGCCTCGCCACGTGGCTTTCAATTCACCAGGTCAGGGCGTCACCCTTGTAGTTGATAAAGCGCAGGCCGCCCTGGCCGCTTTGCTCGTTGATCCGGTCGAGCATGCCGCGTGTGCTGGTGAACACGTCGATTTCCGCGTTCTCGCCGCCCATGTCGGTCTTCACCCAGCCTGGGTGCATGGCCAGCACGCTCAGGTCGGACCGCTGCAACTCAACCACGAAGCTGTTGATCATCGAGTTGAGTGCGGCCTTGCTGGCCTTGTACAGGCAGATCTCGTTGCCATCCGGGCTGGTCACGCTACCCAGGCCCGAGCTCATGAACGCCAGCACCCCGGTGTTTTCTCGGATCTGCTCGACCAGGCGACGCGCCACACGGATGGGCGCAACGGCATTGGTCATGAACAGGTCGCCGATCTGCGTGTTTTGCACGGTTTCCAGGTCTTGTGGCAACGGTCCCATGACTCCGGCATTGACGAAGACCAGGTCGAAAATCTCGCCTTGCACACGCTGCTTGAGGTCGTCGAGCAAGGCGGTATCGTTCATTTCCAGGGATTCGATGCGCACACCTGCGACATCTTTCAGGGCACCCGGCTTGCTTGCATCGCGCACGGTGGCTGTCACGTTCCAGCCGTCTTCACGCAGACGTTGTACCAAGCCCAGTCCCAATCCGCGGGAGGCGCCGATGATGAGGGCGTTTTTGCTTGTGGACATGTGGATGCTCCGAGGTCGCTTGAAGAAGGGTATCGAGGATACTCCAGGCGGGGGCGACTCGCCTGCGTTGCATTTGTACAAAAAATGATCAGACGCGCCGCGCCGTGTGCTGGTGGGCGCCCTGCCTGTTGGCGCACGGGTTATCCACAGGCTGTTCCACAGTTATTGTGTGCAAGCGCGTGGGCAGCGGGAAAGCTCGTGAAAACCGGGCGATGGGGATAACTCTCCGGGTTTCAGTAGTTTGCAGGTGTCATCAAACAGTGATCAAAATATGCTCAATCGGCTGAAAGCCATACGTGGCAAGGCTTGCCAAAGAATGCCCCAAGCTTATCCACAGGCAGGCCCACAGTAGTTGTGGGCACCTTTCAGCGAGGTTCGAGACGAATCCGGCCACGGCTGAGGTCGGCCAATTGCTGCTGGAAGGTCTGTACGTGCTCTTCGCCCAGCGCCAGGAGTAGATCGACGCCGTTTGCCGTGAACTGTTCGTCCAGCACCAGCCCGTCGGCCTCGGCCATGCGCAGCTTGAGCAAGGCCAGTTCGCTGAACGTGCAACTGCAGGTGAATTCGCTGCGCTGTACCAGCAGCCGTTTCGGCGCCTGTTGCAAGCATTTGTTGGCACCCCCGCCATAGGCACGGGCCAGGCCTCCGGTGCCGAGCTGGATACCGCCATACCAGCGGATGACCAGCACCACCACCTGATCGCAGTCCTGGGCTTCGATCGCCGCAAGAATTGGACGTCCGGCGGTGCCGCCCGGCTCGCCATCATCGCTGCTGCGGTATTGCGCGCCTATTTTCCAGGCCCAGCAATTGTGGGTGGCGGCCAGGTCGCTGTGACGTTCGATGAAGCTCATCGCCTCGGCGGCACTGCCGACAGGGCCGGCGAGGGTGATGAAGCGGCTCTTGCGGATATCTTCGCGGAACTCGCAGAGCTCAAGCAGGGTAGAGGGCATAGGTCCGGGTCAGGCGGGCGGGGTGATGCCGCAGCCTTTGAGAATGATGTGGATAAGGTTGTTGCTGGCGTCTTCCATGTCCTGCTTGGTCAGGCGGCTGCGGCCGGTGACCTGGCAAATCTGGGTGGCGAAGTCGGCGTAGTGCTGGGTACTGCCCCAGAGCAGGAAGATCAGGTGCACAGGGTCTACCCGGTCCATCTTGCCGGCCTCGATCCAGGCCTGGAACACTGCGGCGCGCCCGCGGAACCACTCGCGGTAGTCGGCGCTGAAGTATTCGCTCAGGCACTGGCCGCCGCTGATCACTTCCATGGCGAAGATCCGAGATGCCTGCGGGTTGCGCCGGGAGAACTCCATCTTGGTGCGAATGTACTGGCTCAACGCCACGGCTGGGTCGTCCTCGACGCTCAAGGCGTTGAAGGTGCTGTCCCACAATTCGATGATGTTACTGAGCACGGCAATATAAAGGCCGAGCTTGTTGGTGAAGTAGTAGTGCAGGTTGGCTTTGGGCAGGTTGGCCTTCAGCGCGATGGTGTTCATGCTGGTGCCCTTGAAGCCATGACGGGCGAATTCGTCCTCGGCGGCCTGGATGATGGCCTGTTCGTTCTTTTGGCGAATGCGGCCGGCGGGCTTGCCCGAGGCGGAGAGGCGATGCGCAGGGACTTCAAAGGTCATGGACGTTTCCGTACGGGGTCTGTGGGCAACGGATGTCGGACAGATTACCTGCCTGTGCCGAAGTGACAAGCATTAGCGCGTTGCCGCAAGGCTTTCGAGAAAACTTTCCAGCACCAGATTCGGACGCCGTCCCTTGCGCGTCACCCAGCTCAGGCTCAGGTCATAGAAGCGTTGCGTCGGTTTCAGTGCCCGCAGGCGGCCCTGCTGGACCCAGAACATGGCGTAGTGATCGGGCAGGTAGCCGATGTAGCGCCCGGTGAGGATGAGAAAGGCCATGCCCTCGCGGTCCGAGGCGCTGGCGGTGCAGTTCAGTGCCTGGTAGTGCGCCTGGATATCGGCTGGCAAGCGGAAGGTCGGAGCGATGGCTTCCTGGCTGTTGAGGCGCTGATCGTCGATTTTCTGGTCCTCGGCATAGAACAGGGGGTGGCCGACTGCGCAGTAGAGCAATGAACGTTCGCTGTACAGGGGCTGGTATTCCAGGCCCGAGAGCGGGCTGGTCTGCGGCACCACGCCGACATGCAGGCTGCCGTCCAGCACCCCTTGTTCGACCTGGCTCGGGGCGATCATGCGAATCTGGATGCGCACATCCGGCCCACGATCCTTGAGCTCAGCCAGCGCGTGGGTGATGCGCATGTGAGGCAAGGTAACCAGATTGTCGGTCAGGCCGATATTGAGTTCGCCACGCAGGTGCTGGTGCAGTCCGTTGACCTCGGTGCGAAAGCTCTCAAGGGCGCTGAGCAGTTGCAGCGCCGAGTGGTAGACCTCGCGGCCTTCTTCGGTGAGCGAAAAGCCTGCTCGGCCACGCTGGCACAAGCGCAAGCCCAGGCGCTGTTCCAGGTCGTTCATCTGCTGGCTGATGGCCGAGCGCCCGATACCCAGTACGTTTTCCGCCGCCGAAAAGCCGCCGCACTCGACGACACTGCGGTAAATCTTCAGCAGACGAATATCGAAATCGCTGACTTGCGCGAGGGGATCGGGGCGACGACTCATAAGTTTAGTCCGCTGCTAACTGAAGATTAGAAATGTTGGCTTTTTCAGACTTTATCCCCGTGACAATTTAGCTGCAACAACACCCATCGTTGCCTAGTCGTCTTCCGAGGAACCGCCGATGAACATGCCCGAAACCGCCCCGTCCGGCCTGGCCAGCCAGCTCAAGCTGGATGCTCACTGGATGCCCTACACCGCCAACCGCAACTTCCAGCGTGATCCACGCCTGATCGTGGCCGCCGAAGGCAATCACCTGGTTGACGACAAGGGGCGCAAGATCTTCGACGCACTGTCGGGCCTGTGGACCTGCGGCGCCGGGCACACCCGCAAGGAAATCACCGACGCGGTGACGCGCCAGCTGAGCACACTGGATTATTCGCCGGCCTTCCAGTTCGGCCATCCGCTGTCGTTCCAGCTGGCCGAGAAGATCGCCGAGCTGACGCCGGGCGACCTCAACCATACCTTCTATACCAACTCCGGCTCGGAGTGCGCCGACACCGCGCTGAAGATGGTGCGTGCCTATTGGCGCCTGAAAGGCCAGGCGACCAAGACCAAGATCATCGGTCGTGCCCGTGGTTACCACGGCGTGAACATCGCTGGCACCAGCCTGGGTGGGGTCAATGGCAACCGCAAGATGTTCGGCCAACTGCTGGATGTCGACCATCTGCCTCACACCGTGCTTCCGGTGAACGCTTTCTCCCGCGGCATGCCGGAGGAGGGCGGTATCGCCCTGGCCGAGGAGATGCTCAAGCTGATCGAATTGCATGACGCTTCGAACATCGCCGCTGTGATCGTCGAGCCGCTGGCCGGTTCCGCTGGCGTGCTGCCTCCGCCGAAGGGTTATCTGAAACGTCTGCGTGAAATCTGCACCCAGCACAACATCCTGCTGATCTTCGATGAAGTGATCACTGGCTTCGGTCGTATGGGTGCGATGACCGGCTCCGAAGCCTTCGGCGTCACTCCGGATCTGATGTGCATCGCCAAGCAGGTGACCAACGGCGCCATCCCGATGGGGGCGGTGATCGCCAGCAGCGAGATCTACCAGACCTTCATGAACCAACCGACGCCCGAGTACGCCGTGGAATTCCCCCATGGCTACACCTATTCGGCTCACCCTGTGGCCTGTGCTGCCGGTATCGCTGCGCTGGACCTGCTGCAGAAGGAAAACCTGGTGCAGTCCGCCGCCGAACTGGCGCCGCACTTCGAGAACCTGCTGCACGGCGTGAAGGGCACCAAGAATGTCGTCGACATCCGTAACTACGGCCTGGCTGGCGCGATCCAGATCGCAGCGCGCGATGGCGATGCGATCGTGCGTCCATACGAGGCGGCCATGAAACTGTGGAAGGCCGGCTTCTATGTCCGCTTCGGGGGTGACACCCTGCAGTTCGGCCCAACCTTCAACACCAAGCCGCAGGAACTGGATCGCCTGTTCGACGCGGTAGGCGAAGCCCTGAACCAGATCGACTGATCTTTCCGACGCTGACGACAGGCGCCTGAGCGCGCCTGTTTCTACCTTCTTTATCTGGAGTTCTGCATGAGCATCGTTCAGCACCTGATCAATGGTGAGCTGGTTTCCAAGGGCGGTCGCACCGCCGATGTCTTCAACCCGTCGACCGGCCAAGCTACGCGCAAGGTCGAACTCGCCAGCCGCGCCACCATCCAGGAAGCCATCGACTCGGCCAAGGCCGCATTCCCGGCCTGGCGCAACACGCCCCCGGCCAAGCGCGCCCAGGTGATGTTCCGCTTCAAGCAATTGCTGGAGCAGAACGAGGCGCGCATTTCGCAGATGATCAGCGAAGAGCACGGCAAGACGATCGAGGATGCCGCCGGCGAACTGAAGCGCGGTATCGAGAACGTCGAGTTCGCCTGTGCTGCGCCCGAGATTCTCAAGGGTGAATACAGCCGCAACGTCGGCCCGAACATCGACGCCTGGTCCGACTTCCAGCCGCTGGGCGTGGTGGCCGGCATCACCCCGTTCAACTTCCCGGCGATGGTTCCGCTGTGGATGTACCCACTGGCGATCGTCTGTGGCAACGCCTTCATCCTCAAGCCGTCGGAGCGTGACCCGAGCTCGACCCTGTTCATTGCCCAACTGTTGCTGGAGGCCGGCCTGCCCAAGGGCATCCTCAATGTGGTGCACGGCGACAAGGAAGCGGTGGATGCGCTGATCGAAGCACCGGAAGTCAAGGCCCTGAGCTTTGTCGGTTCGACACCGATCGCCGAATACATCTATGCCGAAGGCACCAAGCGCGGCAAGCGTGTGCAGGCGTTGGGTGGTGCGAAGAACCATGCGGTGCTGATGCCCGATGCCGAGCTGGACAATGCGGTGAGCGCCCTGATGGGTGCGGCCTATGGTTCATGTGGCGAGCGCTGCATGGCGATCTCGGTGGCGGTGTGCGTGGGCGACCAGGTCGCCGATGCGCTGATCGCCAAGCTGGAGCCACAGATCAAGGCGCTGAAGATTGGTGCCGGCACTTCCTGCGGGCTGGACATGGGGCCGTTGGTCACTGCTGCTGCACGTGACAAGGTCGTAGGCTATATCGACGATGGCGTGGCTGCGGGTGCCAAGCTGGTGGTGGATGGCCGTGGTTTCCGCGTTGCGGGCAATGAAGACGGTTACTTCGTTGGGGGGACGCTGTTCGACAACGTCACTCCGGAGATGCGCATCTATAAAGAGGAGATCTTCGGGCCGGTGCTGTGTGTGGTACGAGTGCAGAGCCTGGAAGAGGCGATGCAGCTGATCAACGATCACGAATACGGTAACGGCACCTGTATCTTCACCCGTGACGGTGAAGCGGCGCGTTTGTTCTGTGATGAGATTGAAGTAGGCATGGTAGGGGTGAACGTGCCGCTGCCAGTGCCGGTGAGCTATCACAGCTTTGGTGGCTGGAAGCGTTCGCTGTTTGGTGATCTGCACGCCTATGGGCCGGATGGCGTGCGCTTCTATACCCGTCGCAAGGCGATTACCCAGCGTTGGCCGCAGCGCAAGAGCCATGAAGCGTCGCAGTTTGCGTTCCCGAGCTTGTAAGGTTGTGGTGATGTGAGAAGCGGGGAGGCCGGCAGGCCTCCCCGCTGTGTTTTCAGCGATCTGAAAGATTCTTGAAATAAAAGGTTGACGCTCTCTCAGATCCCCTTATAATGCGCCCCACTTCCGCAGCAAACGGAACGCAAAACTTCTTGTTAATCAACAAGTTAAGCGAGTTCGGTAAGGCGTGAAGGGCTTCGATCATCTGATCGGCAGCGGTGAAAAAGGCAGTTGACAGCATCTTCGAGTGCTGTATGATTCGCCTCCCGCTACGAGAGATCGCAGCGAGTCAAGTGTTTGAAGCTAAACGAGTTTCTCGGAAAAACTTCAAA